>ERZ772957.53-NODE-53-length-92568-cov-4.502870_pt1 | contig 92568 bp, 80 predicted proteins | sample MGYA00580682_ERZ772957 | MGnify/ENA primary metagenome ERZ772957 (study PRJEB29015, sample SAMEA2737921) | human oral metagenome | biome: human oral; feature: human-associated habitat; material: dental | place: China | collected 2025 ... | reverse complement strand
ATTATTGAATATATGTTCAATTGTTTAGTGGGACGGCATTTTTTTATAAAAATAATAATTTTGTTCCGCATAAATGCCGTAAACAATTTGACAAATATTGTACGCCTAAATATAATTGTAGAACATTAGAGTAATAAATTTAGATATTTATTCCGACAATAAAAAGGAGAACATTTCGCTTTTAAGTCGGAATGTAATATTGAAGAAGGAGTTTTACATGAAAAAGGTCTTCAAAGTCCTTGTAAATCTTGCTCTTGTTTTTGTTATTTGCGTGCCGGTTTTCAGCCAGCCAAATTCAAAAAGCGTAGAGACATTTTTGATTGACAATTTTGATACGGAACGGGAATGGAGTTGGGTTGTTAACGCAAGCCGCTATATTGCTAAAGGCTATCCCAAGTACGGATTGTTCACGGGGATTCCTAATTCTCTGAAACCGTTCCAGCCTGCTGATGTAGAGCCTAAGGTTTTGGGTGTACAGACGGCTTTCAACAGAAAAGGCGATAACTGGTTCGAGATTGTGCCTTCCAAGGATGGAAAAGTCTACGAGATTCCTTTTGTGGGAAATGTTGTGAACATTGACTTTTGGGTATGGGGTGCCAACTACCTTTACTACCTTGAAGTTATGGTACGGGATGCAAACGGACAGGTTCATGTTCTTCCTGCAGGAAAACTTTCTTTCAACGGTTGGAAAAACATTATCGTAAAGATTCCGGGTTGGATTACTCAGCATTCAAAGCTCCGCTCAGGACCGAAAACTCTTACTCTGATAGGTTTTAGAGTTCGAACGGACGCTGTTGAATATGTTGACGACTTTGCGATTTATTTTGACAATCTGAAGTACACAACGAATTCGCTTTCGTTCATATTTGACGGCTATGAATTAAAGGAGACGGATTTCAGCAACTCCGAGTCGGGCTCATTCGGCTCTTCTAACTCGAATATGGGAGATGAAAAATAATGAAAAAATACGTAGTTTCTATAATAGCTGCGGTTGCCGTTGTTTGTGCGGTTTCCGCACAGAACAGCATTGTTGGCGATCCTAATCCTGAGACGATCGGAAACGAATCGGCGATGCAGGCTCTGCAGGAAACCTCTATAGATAAGTTCGAGAGGGAAGGTTCATGGAATGTCCATATGTCGCCCGACTATGGAGTGATTTCGGCAAGACTCTTTGAAGGAAATCCTGCCATGAAAGAGCCGCTAAAAGAAGATGTAGGCAAAGAGGATCTTGATACAAAGGTTCTTGGCGTTAAGGTTGAGTTTTTTAAGCGAGGTGTGAACTCTTTCTTCATCACATCGCAGAGACCGATTCCAGTGGAAGGCGTGGCAAAAACAATTTCCGTATGGGTTTGCGGACGAAATATGTCGCATGAACTTTTTGTTCTTGTCCAGGATTATTTCGGACACAACTTTGAACTTTACATGGGAAATCTTGCGTTTACAGGCTGGAAAAAACTTACGGCTGTAGTTCCGCCAAGTCCGGACGGAGAGCGAGGAATCGTGCAGACAAGTCCGTTCCATTCAGGCGACAAACCTGGTCTTAGGGTATCCGGCTTCAGGGTAGATTGTAATCCGATGCTTGCCCGCGGCTCTTATTATATGTATCTTGACGACCTGCGTTGCGTGTCTGACTTGTATGATTTTGAAAGCCATGACGAAGACGATATGAGCGACAGCTGGTAGTTTTGCTTGCTTTATAAAAAGCGGTTCTTAAACGAACCGCTTTTTTATTTTAAAATTGTTTTTTTTGAAGAAAAAGCCTGCCACGGCGTGTAGATGCGAGCGAAGTTCTGTCGAACGAAGTTAGACCGAGCGTTAGCGCTCATCGAAAGGCGAGTTACAGGAAATGCTTGCGCCGTTTATTCTGTAAAGTTTTGAGCGCTTTTTTGTTCCTGCACATTCAAGAATTTTCATGCGGAAAAGAACCCAAACCATTATGCCTGAAAGTTTTTTCGCATTTTTTTTAGCGTGCGGAATTTTTTTCAGTTTTTCGGCTATGTCATTTGCGGAGAATGTTTCGCCAAGTCCTTGCGGAATAAGCTCGATATAGTCGTCCGCGGTTTTTAATGTCTTTTCTTCAAGGATTTCCTCAAGAATCGTGTCGCTTTTGTTCCAGTTTTTCTTGAATCGCTGTCTTTTGTTTTTAGATTGCACGGGAACTTCCGTTCGGATTCGTTTTTCGATTGTGTTCACAAAAAGGATTTTCAGCGTGAAATTTTTGTCCAAAAGCAGCGGATAAATGCGAGTTAGTTCCATAAATACGTGATGGATGGTTTTGTGGTTCGGGCTTTTCCGTTTTGAAAGCGGAATGCCTTCGCTGTTTTGGGTGATGATTGTGTTTTGCACCACAATCGGATGTATTACGGTGAAGTTTTTTCCTTGTTCAAGCGCATCCGAGGCTTTTTTTTGCAGGGCGGAAAGGTTTTTTGTCTGAATTTCCACGATGCTTCCGTCTTTGTTTACTATGTCGAAAACGTAGCCGTTTTCCTGAACTTCCGTGCGGCTTCCGTCTTCGAGCGAAAAGAGGGTTTTCAGGGTTTTGTGCAGGGAACTTTCGTTTAGCGTGTTTATCACCATATGTAGCGTACCTATAAAAATATATGCGAGAGCGAAAAAATAAAAAACAAAATTTTTTCTTTTTCGACATTTTTCCCGATTGACTTTAGTTTTTTTTACAGTAAAATGGTTTTAAGTGGGAAAAAGTGGTAATTAGTGGTAATTGGTGGGTATGAATCTTTTGACCGGTGAATACAATAATACGCTCGACGAGAAGGGCAGAATCTCTTTTCCTGTGAAATTGAGGTCTGCCGTGAACACCGACGCGCTTATGGTTACAAAGGGGTTGGATGCCTGCCTGTGGCTTTTTACGCTGGAAGACTTTGAGGCTTTTAGGGACAAACTGACCGGAAACGCTTCTATGATGAAGAAGAAAAATCTGCAGGTGGTGAGACATTTTGTCGCATCTGCGCAGCAGGTAGAGTTTGACAAGAGCGGCCGTCTTTCGATCCCACAGACTTTGCGAGAGTATGCTCATTTGGAAAGGGACTGTACGATACTCGGAATCTCGAACTTTGTCGAACTCTGGGATACGGCTACCTACGGTGAATATCAGAAGGTGAACGAGGAGTCGTTCCGCGAGGCGGCGGAAGAATTCAACGACATCACTTTCTGACGCAAGGTAAAAGTGGAGGGAGAAAGCCGAAAGGATGGATAATCCGTCTTTTCGGTTGTTTTGTTCATGGAAATTTTTCATACTCCGGTGATGCCGGACTCGTGTCTGAAATATTTAAGTCCGCTGGGCGAGCCTTATGAGGGCGGCGCTTGGCTGTGCGATTCCACTTTGGGAGAGGGCGGTCATTCCGCCGCTTTTCTTTCTAATTTTCCCACTCTGAATGTAATCGGTATAGATGCCGATTCGGTAATCCAAAAAAGGGCGAAGGAAAGGCTTTCTTGCTTTGGAAACAGAATGCATTTTTATAACGGCTGGTTCGACGATTTTTATGCAGAGTATCCTGATGAATATCCTAAGCCCAATCTTATTCTTTTTGATTTGGGGATTTCGGTGTTCCATTATGAAAAGTCGGGAAGAGGTTTTTCGTTCAGGCATGACGAGGCCCTTGACATGAGGCTTTCGGATTCTTCTGGCGGAGAGTCTGCGTTTGACATAGTGAACGGACGGAGGGAGGAAGAACTTTCAGACCTGATATATCTTTACGGTGAGGAAAAATTCAGCCGAAGGATAGCAAGGGCGATTGTGGAAGCGCGAGGCGGCGGACACATCCGGTCGTCGGCGACCCTTGCGAAGATAATTTGGGACGCTGTTCCTGAAAAGTATAGGCATGCGCCTATTCATCCTGCGACTAGGACTTTTCAGGCGTTGCGCATAGCGGTAAACGGGGAACTTAGGCGAATCCCTTTGGCTTTGCAAAATGCGTTTTCCGTTCTTACGGAAGGCGGAAAAATGGGCGTTATAACGTTCCATTCCCTTGAGGATAGAATCGTGAAAAATTATTTCAGGAATCTTTCAAGAGAATGCGTGTGTCCGCCGGAATACGCCTCGTGCAAGTGCGGAGGTTCTCCATGCGCCGTCCTTCTTGAAAAGAAACCTGTAGAGCCGTCCTTGGAGGAAGTGAAGTCGAATCCGCCTTCAAGGAGCGCAAAATTCAGGGTGATACGTAAAATCCGTGACGCGAACGAAATGCGTCTTTTTGGGGTTGAGGGGTATTGATGATAAACAGGGTAAGGGAAATCGTTTACAGAATCGTCGTGTGCCTGCTTGCAGTCTGCATCCCTCTTCTTCTTATAGCATACGGTTTTCAGGCAAAGCGTTATTCTGAACTTCTTAGGGAAATAAATCGGCTTGAAAAAAAGCAGGTGGAACTTATCGAGCGGAACAAAAAACTTGTGGGCGACATAAGCCTTCTTTCCAGCACTGACGTGATAGAAAAAAAAGCCAGCGAGGAACTGGGAATGCACAAAGCCGAGACGGAGGACATAGTGCGTGTAGAAATGAACGGAGCTAAAAAATGAGTCCAACGGAGAAAAAATCCTTGCTTTCTTTTTCAGAACTTGTTTCCGCCGTTAAAGGAACTGAGATTTCAGGAAATCCGCCGGAACTTTTTTCTTTTATAAACGTTTGCACCGATTCAAGAGCCGTTTCCGCTTCGTCGCTTTTTGTTCCTTTAATCGGAAAAGAGAAGGACGGACACGCCTATGTTCCGGAGGCTTTGGAGAAAGGTGCTTCGGCTGTCTTTTTGAACCGTTCGGAATACGAAAAAAACGCCGATGCCTACAAAAAACTTTTAGAAAAGCGGACAAATTTTTTCATTTTTCTTGTGGACGACACTTTGAGGGCCTTGCAGATGGCAGCCGCAAGGTATGTCGAAAAATTTCCGAATCTTATAAAAATATGCGTTACGGGTTCAAGCGGGAAAAGCACCACAAAGGAAATGCTTGTTTCAGTTCTTTCCCAAAAATACGATGTTGTCTACAGCAAGGGAAATTTCAATTCCGAGACGGGGCTTCCGCTTTCGGTTTTCGACATAAGGGAGAATCACGAGGTCGGGGTTTTTGAGATGGGAATGAACCGAGCCCATGAGATTGAAGAAATTTCTTCCGTACTGAAGGCAAATTATGCTGTCATAACGAACATCGGAAGCGCACATATAGGCTGTCTTGGAAGCCGCAAGGCGATTGCCGAGGAAAAACGCCATGCGTTCGATTTTATAGACGAAAGAGGGGCGGCTTTAATTCCTTACGAAGACGATTTTAAGGATTTTCTTTCCGAGAAAATACGGGGAAAAACAATATATTTTGGTCCTTCCGTTCCGACTTCGGTAAGCGGCGTGGAATTTGTGCGTGACAACGGGATTTTCGGCACGGAGTTCCGTGTGGACGGTCTTGCTGTGCGTCTTGGAGTTCCGGGACTTTATAATTATTCGAACGCGCTTTCCGTCGTCGCTCTTTCACGGGAACTTGGTCTTTCCGCAGAAAATATAAAGGCAGGGCTTGAAAACTTTTGTCCTCTGGGCGGACGAATGGAACTTTTTTCTATCGCCGCAAAAAACGGAGCGAAGTTTACGTTGGTAAAAGATTCGTACAACGCAAATCCTGAATCGATGAAAAGCGTCCTTGATTTTATGGGAAGTTTAAAAATCGAAGGGAAAAAAATGTATGTTTTGGGCGATATGCTTGAGCTTGGAAAGGAAGCCGAAAATGAGCATGAAAAAATCGGAAAAACAGTCGCTGAAAAAAAGCCTGATTTTGTCGTGTTTGTCGGAGAAAAAATGGAAAACGCTTATCGGGCGGCTTTAAACCTTGGATTTTTGGACGCTATTTTTGTTCTTTATCATGACGACGAGGCGATGGAAAAAATTGCTTTTGAGATTCTTGAACGGCTTTCCGAAAATGATATTGTCCTCTTAAAGGCTTCGAGGGGAATCGCTCTTGAACGAATTGTTCCTTTGATTCAGGAAAACGGTTCTTCCGGGAACGAAAAATTTATCCGTGGAAAAAAATACGCCTTTGAAAACGGTTCTTTTGAAAAAAAAGAATCGGCTGGAGGGAAAATTTGATGGCGCATTACAGTTTTTTTGCCGAGCGTTCCGTTGAAAAATACAGGAAAAGCGATTTTTTCTTCGTTGTAACCGTGATTCTTCTTCTTGGATTCGGACTTTTTACCCAGTATTTTTGCACGCAAAACTATGCGGAACGGCTTTTCAAGGATTCGTTTTATTTTGTGAAACGCCAGCTTATCTGCGCGGTCGCAGGCTTTTTGGGCTTCATTCTGCTTTCGAACCTTAAAATCTCCGCCATAAGAAAGGCGATTCCGGTCGTGCTTTTTGTAACGCTGGTTCTTTGCGTACTTACGTTTATTCCGGCTTTTTCGGTCGAACGGAACGGCGCAAGGCGATGGCTAAAAGTTCCTTTTCTTCCTTTTGCGTTCACTCTTCAGTCGTCGGAAGTGGTGAAATTTACAGTCGTGATATTTCTTGCGAATGTTTTTGACAGGCAGCTTTCAATATCGAATCCCGAGGAACGCTCAGTGATTCCGTGTGTTTCGGTCCTTATGCTTTTTACGGTTCTTGTTCTTTTTCAGAAAGACCTTTCAACATCGGTGTTCGTGTTCTGCGTGTGCCTTGTGATGTTCATCGTCGCCGGCATGAACGTAAAATGGGCTTTTGCGGTCGGCGTTCTTTCAATTCCCGTGTTGATTCTTTTTATAACAAGCGAAACCTACAGGCTAGACCGAATTGTGGCTTTCATAAGACCGGACGAAGGAATCCACACGATAAACTATCAGAGCATAGCGGCAAAAAGGGCTATAAGTTCCGGAAGGTTTTGGGGGACGGGAATAGGTTCTGCGCTTGTGCAGAGCTTAAAAATCCCCGAGGTGCAGGCGGACTACATATTCGCAGGCTGGTCTGAGGCGATGGGGCTTTTTGGTGTGATGGGATATTTTCTGCTCCTCGGACTGTTCGCATGGCGTGGATTCAAGATTTCGTTTGAGTGCAGGGACAGGTTCGCCGCGTTTTCAAGTTTCGGCTTTGTCGTGATGCTTGTAAGCCAGTCGATATTGAACTGCGCGGTCGTTTGTGCTTCCGTTCCGACTATGGGAATCCCTTTGCCTTTCTTTTCGCTGGGCGGTTCGTCGGTGATTGTAAGCCTTTGCATGTGCGGTTTTGTGGTGAACGCCTCTAAATGCGATTCAGATTCGGATTTTGAGGAAGAAAATATTTTGAAATTGAATAAAGTCGGTATAAATGGAGTGAATGTTTATGAGTGATTTTGGAATTGGGTTAGAGGATCTTGACGGAGGCGCAATCTTTGAGCCGTCTGCAAAACGGGCTGAAACGTCGGCGGACGAAAGAAAACGGGACAAACTTATCATCGTGGTGAAAGTTTTTATCTTTGTGCTTTTGTTGTGCGGAGTCCTTGAAATTCTTTTTTACAAATTCGTGATTCCGAGTTTGGGTTCGCCAATCGTGAGCGTAAAGGGGCAGGGCGAATATTCAGCCTCCGAGATTGTCGATACGCTCCGCCCTATGAACGCAAGGACTTGGTTCGGTTTTGACGTAAAAGCTGCGACTTCTATAATCGCAAGCGTTCCCGGCATAGATTCGGTTTCCGTAAGAAAAGTGTTCCCTAACAAAATCTACGTGGAACTAAAAGAACGGGAAGGGGTCGCCATGACCTTCATCGAGCGGGACGAAAGGAGCGTTGCTGTCCAGATTGACAGGAACGGCGTTATTTTCCCGGAGTATTTTGGCTCGAATTCGAACTTCGATGCTTCCTCGCTTCCTATAATTTCAGGACTTCCCGTGGAGCATTTGGGAGAGGGAATGAGAATTCCTTTAAAATACAGGACGCTTATAGAACAGATTGCGAATATAAGGGCGATGCCTAAAAATTATTTTGCCGCCATTTCGGAAATATGCGTTGTCCCGAAAGATTCCGGAAGCTTTGAACTTGTGCTTATTCCGGTAAACGCAAAAATTCGTGTTCTTGCCGATAGAGCATTGAATGAAGATGCGTTAAAATATATGATGGTTGTGCTTGATGTTGTTAAGTCAACCGAACCTGATGTATCTGAGATAGATTTGAGGTACGGCTCTGTCTCTTACAGAAAACGATGATATTTTTATTTTGGGCGGGATTTAAAAATGAATGTCATAGTAGGTCTTGATATCGGAACAAGCAATATCCGGGTGGCTATCGGCGAGATAGACGAAGATACCGGCCGAATCAGGGTGGCGGGTGTCGCTTGCGAAAAATCCGTCGGGCTTCGTTTCGGAAATATTGTGAACATCGAGGCTACCGCAAACGCCATCAGGAACGCTATAGAGAATGCCGAACAGAACGCAGGCATAGACGTTCATTCATGTTTCACGTCCATAGGCGGAGAGCAGATTCAGGGTTATAACACGAACGGCAAGGTCGCTGTCTCAACGAAAGGTAAATTCCAAAGGGCGGTAAGCCAAAACGATATAAGGCACGTAATGGATTCCGCCACGGCTATCCAGATGTCCCTTGACAGGGAGATGCTGCACGTAATCACTCAGGATTATGTTGTGGACGGCGTTAAGGGCATAAAAGACCCGATAAACAGACTTGGCGTATGCCTTGAGGCTTCGGTTCATATAATAACGGCTTCAAGGACCACCATACAGAATCTTACAAGCTGTCTGCATCGCGCGGGCTATGAAATAGACGGGGTTATGTTAAAGACCCTTGCTTCCGGCTCTGCGGTGATGAACGACGATGAGTGCGAGCTAGGTTCGATTCTTATAGACCTTGGTGCGGGGACGACGGATTTTCTTGTGCTTGTAGGAGATGCGCCCGTATGCACAGTGTCTGTTCCGTATGGCGGAAACATAGTTACAAACGACATCGCCATATGCAAAGGAATAACGGTTGCGGAAGCCGAAGAAATAAAGGTGAAGCACGGATGCTGCTGGCTTGAAAATGTTCCGCCGGACGCAAAGGTAATAATAAACGGTCTTGGAGGGCGTCCGCCGGAGGAATTTGACCAGAGCGAACTGTGCGAGATAATCGCTCCTAGAATCGAGGAGATTTTCAGGCTCGTCTTGGACAAAATAATGGAAATGACAACGCTTACGCAACTTTCGGGAAACATAATTCTTACAGGAGGCGGAGCGAACATGAACGGAATTGTCGAGATGGCAGAAAGCGTTTTCAAGACATCCGCCGTGAGAATCGGTGTTCCGGAAAAACTTGGTGGAATCGAGGAAGAATATTCAGGTCCCGAATGGGCGACAGCCATAGGTCTTGTGATTGGAAACAAGGACAATGTCCTTCGCAAGGAATCGGGGAAGGGGCGAAGAAGGTCCTCTTCGGAAAGAAACGGAAGCGGCAAAAAGGAAAATCCTGTAGCAAAGTTTTTTAGGAATCTTTTCTAAAAGGATTTTTGACCGAATTTTGGAAACTTGAGCGGATGTCTTAAAACTTTGCCTTGCGGAATTGGGTGATGACATTCGTTGAAAGATATTTTTGTATTTGTTATGGAAATTAGGGGGTGGGAGAAATATGATGGATTTTGAGGTTGTGAACAATCAGGGATCTGATCTTTCAAAGGAAAACATAACCGTGATAAAAGTTGTCGGTTGCGGCGGCGGCGGCTCGAACGCAGTAAACCGCATGATCGAGGCGGACATTCACGATGTGGAGTTCATAGCTTTGAACACGGATTTGCAGGCATTGAACAAGTCTATAGCACAGTCGAAACTTGCGATAGGGCAGAAACTTACGCAGGGACTTGGAGCCGGAGGAGATCCTACGATAGGCGAAAACGCAGCCGAAGAAGATAAGGAAGCCATAAAAAATATCCTTAAAGGCGCGAACATGGTGTTCGTAACCGCCGGAATGGGCGGAGGAACCGGAACTGGGTCCGCTCCCGTTGTCGCAAGGATTGCGCGCGAGATAGGCGCTCTTACCGTGGGCATAGTAACGACTCCGTTCAAATGGGAGGGAGACCGCCGTATGGTGCTTGCGGAGGAAGGACTTAAAAAACTCCGTGAGGCTGTGGATTCTGTGATAGTAATTCCGAACTCCAAGATTTGCGAAGTCTTCGGGCAAGGGCTTTCGTTCGTGGAGCAGTACAGGGCGGCGGATGACCTTTTGCGCCAAAGCATAGAAGGAATGTCAACGATAATCACAAGATACGGAACGCCGAACATAGATTTTGCCGACGTAAGGGCAGCCATGAAAGGTCAGGGAAACGCAATCTTTGGAATCGGCGTGGCTTCGGGCGAAAACAGAGCGGTGGACGCCGCCTCCAACGCCATAAACAATCCTCTGCTTGAGGACACGAGCATAGAAGGTGCAAAGCATTTTCTTGTGAACATATGCGCCTCAAGCGATTTCAGCCTGAACGAAATGGAAGAAATCTCAAAGATAATCTGCGCTTCCGCAGACCCTAAATACGACCTGAAACCCGGCATCGTTACGGACGATTCAATGGGAGACTCCATAAGCGTGACCGTGATTGCGACAGGATTCAATCAAACCGAGCAGGGATTCTGCGAGCCTGCAGTCAAAAACAACAGCGTTCCCCAAGGCATCGAAAAAAAGGAGAATTCCAATAATCTTTCCTTCTCGGAATTTGACAGCATAATGAAAGGTTCTTCGGTGAGCCATGAAGCCCCTAATCTTTTTGACGAAGCGAACCAGGAAATCTACAAAGATGAGCCTGCTTCTTCCGTATCCGGTATTGAAGATGGTTCTCCGTCCGACTGGAGGTCAAAAATCGGAAGCGTAGACCCTAACGACAGATCCATACCGGCCGCTTTAAGAAAAAATAATGGATATTCAAGAACAATCAACTTCGACCGGAAAAAATAAGGTCCGCGAGTTTATTGAAAGATTCAGAGCCGATCTTCTTCTTGTGAAGCGGGATGCAAAACTTACCGCAGACACTTATTGCGGTTCTGTGGAAAAATTTCTTGCATGGTGCGCGACAAAACGCATAAAACTTAAAGAGGTCCGTGTACAGAATCTTCTGTACTTTCTTTCGTGGCGAGGCTCGGAAGGCTGCTCTTCGCTTACTGTCGCAAAGGACATTTCAGCCTTGAGGGCAATGGGGTCATATCTCAGGCGGACAGGCGCATGGGAGGAAAACTATGCGCTCATGCTTGACCTTCCAAGGGTTTCCCATTCGCTTCCGGGGGTTCTTTCGGTGGAGCAGGTGGAAAAACTTCTTTCTTCGATAGACACTTCGACCGTCCTTGGGGTAAGGGATGCAGCTCTTTTTGAGATGATTTATTCGTGCGGTTTGAGGATAAGCGAGGCTTGTTCGCTTTTGATAGAAAACGTGCATTTATCGGACGGAATTATTCTTGTGCGTGGAAAGGGTTCAAAGGAACGGATTGTTCCCTTCGGAGAGGCGGCAAGGGTAAAACTTGAGGCGTATCTTGAAGTCAGGCCCGAACTTGTCGGCGAAAGGATAGTTCCCGAAGTATTTGTGAACTACAAGGGAAATCCGATTTCCAGAAAAGGGGTTTGGAAAAATTTCAAGGCGCTTGGCTCTTTGTCGGGGGTGAACTCAAAGGTTCATACGCTCAGACATTCGTTTGCGACCCATCTTCTTCACGGAGGGGCTGACCTTCGTTCGGTGCAGGAACTTTTGGGACATTCCGACCTTGCGACAACCCAGATATATACTCATGTTGACGACAAAGAGCTTTCCGCATATCATACAAAATACTTTCCGGGACATGAAAGAGAGGTGAAATATGAAGAAAAGTAAGAATATTTTTTTGTCCATGCTATTTTCGCTGGTTGTGTTCGCTTCGTGCGGAGTTTCAAACAAGCAGATAATACGGATGCAGCATCTTGAGGAAGGCGTTGACCATCCTACCACGGTGGAGGAGTTGAAACTCGCAATAGAAAAATATCAGAAAAGAGCCGCCGACCTGCAAATTGCCGAATCTCAGATAGGAATATGGTACAAAATTCTTGGAAGCCGCTACATCGACGCAAAAATGTACGGCGAGGCTTTGAAATGTTACCAGAATGCTCTTCAATATTATCCTAACAATCAAAATCTTTATTATTATGTCGGAGTTTGCGCAGGCTACATGAGCCACACCGCGCTGGATTTTGAGGGAACGGGAAGCGTCGAAAAAAAGATGAACTATCTGAAACTTGCCGAGACATCTTATCTTAGGGCGATAGAAATAGAACCTAAATACACAAACGCTCTTTACGCCATCGGAATTCTTTACGTCTACGAACTTGACAAAAACGAAAAGGCTGTTCCCTATCTTGAAAAACTTCTTACCATAAGCACAAAGGACACTAACGCCATGATGGTTCTTGCGCGCGCATACTACTCCTTGTACGATTTTGACAAGGCGGTGAAACTTTACGACAAGATTATCGCCACCACAAAGTCTGCGGAAAAGAAGGCTGCCGCAGAAGCGAACAAAAAGACTGTGCTGGATGCTTCGTATGCCGGACAATAGTGCGGAACGCCTTTTGTCCCTTGTGGCAATCTCTAGGATTTCCTTTCTTTCGTTGGTAGAAAAAATAAATTTGCTCAAAAATATTGACAGTTCGGCCGAGCTTGCATTAATGTCTATAGAAGACTTCAGGAAATTCACCGAAAGGAACATCAGGGTAAAACATTGGGACGCAAAAGCCAATCTTGAGGCGGCTAAGGTTTCTTCAAGGTTGATAGCTGTAAAAGGAATCTCCTTGCTTTGTTACGACTCTCCTTTATATCCTGCATTGTTAAGGGAAAGTTCAAACGCTCCGTTCGTGCTTTACTGCATGGGAAATTCGGATTGCCTTACGGAAAAAGCCGTTTCTGTAGTGGGGACTCGCATGGTCAGTCCTGAGGGAAAAAAAGCGACGCACGATTTTGCATACGATTCCATAATGGACGGATGCAATGTGGTTTCGGGTCTTGCGAAGGGTGTGGACGGAGATGCGCACCGAGGTGCTGTGGATGCGGCGTTTGACATTTTTGAAAGAACCGCTTCGTTTCCCAAGGCAAAGACAATCGCCGTTTTGCCCTGCGGAATAGGAACGGTTGTGCCTTCCGTCCATAAAAAACTTGCGGAAAGCATCATCAGGACGGGCGGTTGCCTTGTAAGCGAATACGCTCCCGGAACTCCGTCGGAGGCTTTCCGCTTTGTGCAGAGGAACAGGATAATCGCCGCCCTTTCTTCGGGAACTGTGATAATGCAGGCTCCCAACGGAAGCGGCTCTCTTCTTACGGCTGAATTTGCGCTTGAATACAACCGAGACCTTGTGTTCCACGAGGTGTGTTTTTCTTGCGATGCGCAAAAAATTCGTGAGGACGTGAAAAAAAGGCAGGCAAAGGAACTTTCCGACGGAAAGATTAACGCTTCAAAGGCGGAACGAACCGTAGAAAGTTTTTTGGCTCAAGGGGCTTCCGTAATCAAGGATTATGCGGATTACAAGAAATTCCTTGCCGAAGTGCCGGGAACAAGAAGTGCAAAAAATCAACAGTTTAGTCTGTTTGAAGTATAGGAATGAATTATGGCTGAAGAAAAAAAAGGATTACCAAAGACCGGCGCAAAAAAGAAGGAGAAGGCTAAGCAGGTTCTGGTCATTGTGGAGTCGCCTTCAAAAGCGCACACAATCGAAAAATATCTTGGTCCCGGCTATGTCGTGAAGGCTTCCAAGGGACACCTCATCGACCTTCCTAAATCAAGGATGGCTATCGATGTTGAGGACAATTTTAATCCGGAATACATAACCGTTCGGGGAAAGGCAAAACTTCTCAAGGAACTTCAGAAGGACGCAAAGAAGTCCGAGGCTGTTCTTCTTGCGTCGGATAACGACCGAGAGGGAGAAGCGATAGCTTGGCATCTTTGCAACGCCTTAAAGCCGAAAACGGACGCAAAAATCAGCAGAATAGTTTTTAATGAGATAACTCCCGGTGCGATAAAGGATGCCGTTCTTAATCCGGGCGGCATAATCGAAAGTAAGGTGAACGCCCAGAAGGCTCGCCGTGTGCTTGACCGGCTTGTAGGATACAATTTAAGCCCTCTCCTTTGGGCAAAGGTAAAAAACGGTCTTTCGGCAGGAAGAGTGCAGTCTGTCGCCTTGCGTCTTATCTGCGAGAGGGAGGATGAGGTTGAAAGTTTCATTCCGGATGAATACTGGTCGCTGGAATCCGATTTTGTAAAAGGAAAGACAAAGTTCACGGCTCAGCTTGTCCGATACAAAGGGGAGACACCCGAACTAAAATCCGAGGATGTGGTAAACAGCATAATCGATGAGATAAAGAATTCGGAATGTACGGTTACGAACATAAAGCAGACTGAAAAAACGGTTCGTCCAAAAGCGCCGTTCACCACCTCGAAACTCCAGCAGTCCGCCGCAAACCGGCTTGGATTCACATCAAGAAAGACAATGCAGATTGCCCAGCAGCTTTACGAAGGAATCTCCATGGGGCAGAACAGAGTCGGTCTTATCACATACATGCGAACGGACTCTGTAAGGATAAGCGAGACCGCATTGGCTGATGTCCGCTCGTGGATTTCAAAAAACTATCCTAATGAACTTCCGGCTGAGGAAATCCATTATACCGTGGGAAAGGCGGCTCAGGATGCGCATGAGGGAATAAGGCCGACTTACACCGAATACACGCCTGACTCGGTGAAGGAATACTTGACCCGTGATCAGCTTCGTCTTTACACAATCATATGGGAACGTTTTGTTTCAAGTCAGATGAACAACGCAAAGACAATGACAACATCCGCCGAAATCACGGCAGGAGATGCGGTCTTCAGGGTAAGTGCATCGAAAATTTCCGAAAAAGGTTTTTACAACGTAATACGAGTTCTTTCATCCAAGGAAGACAAGACGGGAAATCTTCCTAGCCTGAAGGTGGGAGAAGTGCTTCATTCGGACAGTTTCCATCCCGAGCAGCATTTTACCCAAGGACCTGCACGTTACACGGATGCCTCTATAGTCCGCACCCTGGAGGAAAAAGGAATCGGGCGGCCTTCTACATATGCTCCTATAATCTCCGTTCTGCTTGACCGCTATTATGTAACACGCAGCAACAAGCAGTTGGTTCCTACTCAGTTGGGAAGGATGATATGCAAAATCCTTGTGGAAAGTTTTCCCGATGTCATAAACGAGCATTTTACAGCCGACGTGGAAAACGACCTTGATAAAGTCGAGGCGGACAATCTTGTTTGGAACGACATGATAAGCGGCTTTTACGGCCCGTTCAAGAATCGTGTCGACGATGTTATGCAGAGCGTCGAAAGCGTGAAGGGAAGCCTTGACGAGCCGACGAACAAGGTTTGCGAAAAATGCGGAAAGATGATGATAAAAAAACTCGGAAGATTCGGATTTTTCCTTGCCTGTTCAGGATTTCCCGAGTGCCACAACACGAAATCCATTCCTTTGGCAAAATGCCCGATGCCAGGTTGCAATGGCGAGATAGTTGCAAGAAAGACCAAAGGCAGAGGAAAAGAATTCTACGGCTGCACAAACTATCCTACATGCAATTTCATAAGCCACTTTAAACCGATAGACCAGTATTGCCCAAAGTGCAACTGGTTTCTCGTCGAGAAATTCGACAAAAAGAACGGAACGTACAAGTCTTGCATAAATCCCGACTGCGACTACCTTCATACGGCGGACGACGAAACAATCGATTTGCCAGTGAGCGTCGAGGATTGAAAATACATTTTCGGCAATAATTTTTGACATTTTCCGGGGCGGCGTTGCTGGGGGGTAACGTCGCCCCTTTTTTAGAAAATCGGTCTTGGGATTTTTATTTTCTTGTTTGCAGGCAAATTATGCCCTATACTAAAAAAAATGCATTATGGCTAAAATGTAAGCCTTCCGTGCAAAAAATTACTTTTTCGGAGGTATTTATGAAAATGAAAGGTTATGCGATGCTCAAGCTCGGCGAAACGGGCTGGATCGAAAAAGATGTGCCTGCTTGCGGACCGCTTGACGCAATCTGTAAACCGCTTGCGCTTGCTCCGTGTACGTCGGATGTGCATACGGTTTGGGAAGGCGCGATTGGTGACAGGCACGATATGATTTTGGGACACGAAGGCTGCGGCGAAGTCGTGGAAGTCGGTTCTTTGGTAAAAGACTTCAAGCCCGGCGACAAAGTTCTTGTTCCTGCCATCACACCGGACTGGAATTCTCTTGAAGCGCAGGGCGGATATTCAATGCACTCAGGCGGAATGCTTGCCGGCTGGAAATTCTCGAACTTCAAGGACGGCGTTTTCGGCGAATATTTCCACGTAAACGATGCAGACGGAAACCTCGCCCTCATTCCGGACGGAATAAAAATCGAGCATGCGCCAATGCTTTCCGACATGGTTCCTACTGGATTCCACGGCGTTGAGCTTGCCGACGTGCAGTTCGGAGATTCCGTTTTGGTAATCGGAATAGGACCTGTAGGTCTTATGGCTGTCGCAGGTTCAGCCTTGCACGGCGCTTCCCACATCTACGCCGTCGGAACTCGCCCTAAATGCGTGGACGCCGCAAAGTTCTACGGTGCGACCGACATCATAAGCTACAAGGAAGGCCCAATCCACCAGCAGGTGCTTGACAAGACCCACGGAAAAGGAGTCGATAAGGTCATCATAGCAGGCGGCACTGTAGACACGTTCGAGGATGCAGTAAAAGCGATGAAACCGGGCGGAAAAATCGGCAACGTGAACTACCTTGGTTCAGGAGTTTCAATCAAGATTCCGCGCGTCGAATGGGGAGTCGGAATGGGACACAAGCAGATAAACGGCGGCCTTATGCCCGGCGGCAGGCTTCGCATGGAAAAACTTTCGAGCCTTGTCGCGGTCGGAAAACTCGACCTTTCAAAACTCATCACGCACACGTTCAAGGGCTTTGAAAACGTCGAAAAAGCGCTCTACCTCATGAAAGACAAACCGGCGGATCTCATAAAACCCGTCGTTGTAATCTGATTTTAAGGATTTTGCGCTTTACGGCATAGGATTTTTAAGGGCGGCTTTTTGCTTTTGCAAAAAACGGGCTTTTCGGGGTTCCGGCGGTCGCTCATTCCTTCTGAAATCCCGGTTCGGTTGCGGACTTTTTGTCTTTCGAAAGACTGCAAGTTGTTTTGTTTTTTAGCAACTGCACTTGCGGCGTATTTCTTGCACAAATCGGACTTTTAGTCCGATTTGTGGGACGGACATAGTACCGACAATCCGATGAACGAAGCCTTAAAATGTCCGTCCGCTGCCCCTACAATCGCTGCCGTAAAATGCTACGTCCTGTAACTGCGTTCCCGAAGTTTTCTTCGGGCGGGGATACCTAACCGTTTTTCGGTTTGCGGGAATCCCCTTTTTAGTTTTTATTAGCCTATGAAGATTCTTGTAGTGTCCGGCTTTTTGGGAGCCGGAAAAACCACGTTCATCGAAGCCCTTTCCCGCAAATCAAAAAGAGAGTTTTCCGTAATGGAAAACGAATACGGCGAAGAAGGCATCGATGGTTCGTTTTTGGAGAGGGACAGGCTCAAAGTCTGGGAACTTACCGAAGGTTGTATTTGCTGCTCGCTTAAAAGCGACTTTGCCTCTTCAATTCTTACAATAGCGAATACTCTTAACCCCGAATATCTTTTGGTTGAACCTACCGGCGTGGGAGTTTTGAGCGCCGTTTTACGGAACATCGCAAAAATCGAATATGAACGAATCCGTCTTTTAGAGCCTGTTACCGTCGTCGATGTAAACTGTGTCGACTCGTATTTGCGTTCTTTTCCTGAAATCTATTCCGACCAGATAAAAAACGCACGGAACATCGTTCTTTCAAAATGCGAGGAAGCGGATGAAAGCCTAATCGATGATGCATTTTCAAAACTCCGCCTTATAAATACCGAGGCGCAGATTGTCCGCACGCCCTACGATTCAATTCCGCCTGAATGGTGGGAAAACATTTTGCAAGAGCCGCTTCACGTCTCTTTTAGAACCCCGCTTTTTTCGAAAAAAATCGCCGAGCCCGACATCGAAAGCCTTTCTTTTTCGGGCATACGTTTTGACTCGATTGAAAGCCTTTCGCAAATCCTTTCGGTTTTGCTTGAAGGGCGATTCGGAAAAGTCGTCCGTGCAAAAGGCTTTGTCCCGATAAACGGGCAGTGGGCAAAAATCGATATCGCAGGCGAACGGTATAAAATCGAGGACTGTCCCCCGATGAAAACCGCCAAAGCCGTTGTCATAGGAAGCGCGTTGGAAAAATCCGCCCTCGAAAAACTTTTCGGCTGTGCGTATCGGCGGTCTAAAATAAAACATTTTGAATGACGCTTCCGGGCGGAACGTGGTGTCTCATCCGAACGGATCAGGGTGTCCGATTCGAAACTTTGGGACTTTCCTGACCGCAGAAATCTAAAGTTTTTACTTTGCCTCTGGTGGGGCTTTTTCAGCTGGTTACATCACCCTGCACACTGCGCATTTAAGGTATTCGGATCTGGAATAGCCTGAAAGAATAGGGTGGTCAGGTCCTGCGCCTCGCTTTTCAAGTATCTGCACACGACGATGGCTGTCGCTTGCGGCGTGCATTATCATGTCGTAGAAACTGTGGCTGTCGAAAAAATACGAGCATGAGCAGGTAACAAGGATTCCTCCGCTGTTTAAAAGCCTCATCGCTCTAAGGTTTATTTCTTTGTATCCGCCGTACGCCTTCTGTATGGACTTTACGCTTTTTGCGAACGCAGGCGGATCCAGTATTATGACATCAAAACGCTCGCCAGAAGCCTCGTATTCCTTCAGAAGCGAAAACACGTCCGCCTTTACGATATGCAGGGCATCATTTGCGCCGTTAAGCGATATGTTCTTTTCGGCGGTTTTCAACGCATCGTCCGAAAGGTCTACAAGAACCGCTTCCCGTGCGCCGTTCTTGAATGCGTTCAACGCAAACGCACCCGTGTGGCAGAAAGCGTCCAGCAGTTTTTTCCCTTTGCAATAAGAGGCTGCCACTGCTCTGTTTTTCTTTTGGTCAAGGAAATAGCCCGTCTTCTGACCGACGGCGACATTCACCTCAAGAAGAACCCCGTTTTCTTCTATTGTAAAAACGTTGTCGAAGGATTTTCCAATCCAGCCTGAGCGGAGGGTAAGTCCTTCCTTGAGCCTTACTTCGTCGTCGTCCCTTTCATATATACCGTCCGGAGACGCATACTTTCCGAGTGCCTTTAGAATCTCGTTCCTGAATATTTCCGCCGAAAGCGAAAGAAACTGCACAACAAGGAACACCCTTCCTTTTACGTCCCTGTAACGTTCGCATATGAAACCCGGAACAAAGTCCGCCTCGCCGAACACAAGCCGGTAGGAGTCCTCGTCCGAATAGTTCAGCCTTCTTATGTTTACCGCGTCGAATATCTTTTTTTCCCAGAACGAATATATGTCCTCAAAAACTTTGTCCGCATGAATGTCTGAAATAAGTCGGATAGTAATCTTTGATTTTCTGTTTATTATGCCGGTTCCAAGGAATCCTCCCGCCTTTGTGAACACCTCGACTGCACTTCCGTCGCTAACGGAATCTTCGCTTGTCTCTTCAAGAGACGACACGCACCATTCGTCTCTTTCGGTTTTTCTGTGTTTTATGTGCGAAATCTCATTGTCGTAGACCCATGGAAAACCGTGACGGATTTCTTCGTCTTCTTTTGCTTTAAGGAACACTCGTGGATAAATCATGGGCTCGATTATAGAATTTTTTGAAAGACTGCACAACGGAAAACACCTGTGTTTTTAATCGGCAAAAATACCGCCGATAAAAAACGCTTTCAAGTTTTCGGGGCGAACATCGCCGATTTTGCCTTTCTGAAACTCGCTTATCGGACGCATTTTTTATTTTATTGCAAAGATTCGGAAAGTCACAAATCTGCATTTTTGTCAAAAGATTTTGGTTTTCGGATTTTCAGGAATACATAAAAACACTAGAATTTTGTCCGTTTGGTTTGACAAGTTTTTGATAGAGTCCTAAAATTATACAAATGTACATTATTGTACGTAAAAAAGTCATACACAAAAATGGAGGACTAAATGAAAAGATTGATGACTTTAGTGGTTGCTGCCGTTCTTGTTGCGGCTGCTTTTACAGGCTGCCAAAAGAAAGGACAGGATTCTTCTGGCAAGATAAAACTTGAGATGTACTACTACAAGCAGGAAAATCAGGAAGGTCTTAAAAACATCATCAAGGCTTTTGAGAAGGCAAATCCGAATATTTCCGTTTCGCCTTTGATTATTCCAAACGATGCGGACTCTGCTATGTCTGCACGTGCTGCTCAGGGCGACTTGCCTGACATTCTGCAGATGCAGTCGTATTCCCGTGTAAAAGAATACGCTTCAAAAGGCTATCTTGTTGACCTTACAGGCAAAAGCTGCATGATGAATGTTCTTGAGAGCGCTCTTCCTGCGGTCATGTACGACGGAAAAGTCTATGCAATGCCGATGGACTATGCAGGAATCGGAATCATATACAATAAGGACATTTTTGAAAAGTGCGGACTTGAAGCTCCTTCTACATACAGAGAACTTGAGAAGGCGTGCCGAGTTCTTAAAGATAACGGATATGTTCCTTTTGCGGCTCTTCTAAAAGAGAACTGGTCGGTCGGTCACTTCATCACGCTGGTTCACACCGCTCTTCTTCAGGAACAAGGTATTCCGGTAGATACTTTTGTCGGACTTATGAAGGACGGAAAGGCTTCCTACGGTGATGTCGATACGGCGAAACTTTTCAGCATTCTTGATTTTTACAAGGCGAACATGAACCCCAACGCAGCGGAAATGGACGGCGGCGCTCAGCAGCAGTCGTTTGCCAAGGGTGAAGCTGCCATGATGGTTCAGGGACTTTGGGCATATGTAGATGCCATGAAACTTAATCCGAACCTCAACGCAGGATTCATTCCGTTCCCTGTATACAATGATGTGAACATGAACAAGATGTACGCTGACGTAGACTCAACTTTCGGAATCTCTTCACAGTCGTCCCCTGAGGAACAGGAAGCCGCTATCAAATTCTTGGATTTCCTTGCTTCCGATGAAGGCTCAAAACTTTGGGTTTCCGAATACAAGCTTACAAACTCATTCAAGGGCGGAGATTTCTCTTCACTCGGAGTTCCTTATGCCGAACTCATGAGTTCTGTTGCTATGCGAGGAGCAAATCCGTGGGCGTTCAGCCAGTATCCTTCGGCTGTGTTCGAGGATGGATGCAAGAGAGGCGCCCAGCAGTATATGATGCAGAAAAAAACTGCCGCTGACCTAATCAAAGGAATTGATGAACAGTGGGCTGAATCTGCAACAAAGTAATCGCCTGTTGAAAAAGTCCAGGAAGGTAAAGCCTTCTTGGACTTTTTGAAATTTTCTTTTACGAATGGTCGCATATGTTTTTGAATATACGGTCGAATTAAATAAAACATAAAGGATTAAAATAATGGTCGAATCAAAAATAAAGAAATGGTCATATTTTGTGGCGTTCGTAATTCCTTGCTTGATTTTATATATCATTTTTTTCATTGTTCCTTTTTTCCGAGGGGTTGAAATTTCTTTCACGAATTGGGACGGACTTACCCCAAAAACTCCGATAATCATGGGAAAAAGCGAGTTTGAGCAGAATATACTGAACAAACTTAAATCGCAGAAAGATAAAGATTATGTCCTGAAAATCTATTCATACAGCACGGACGACAATTCGTATCACAGGATTGCGATAAAGGGTTCTGCCAAACGTAAACTTGAACACATAATCGGAAAATCCGGTTACAAACCGGAACACAATAAGTTTGTTGGTTTTTACAACTACAAAAAAATATTTACAGGGAAAATAGACAAGGATTTTTATCCATACATAGAAAAAATAGAAAAATTCACGATGACCTCAAGCCTTCCTGCCTTCATTTCAGAAAGGGACTTCAATAAAGAGGTCAAGGGCGAACTGAAAAAAAACACCGATTGCGAAGAAATCATTCTTGATGCATATCGGTATGATGAGCAGAAAGCTCGCTATTCACTTGAAGAAAAATACGATGAATATCTTATAACGGACAGGCTTTGGTCATTGCCTGAAGTGAGTTCGGAAAAATCGGTTTCTGAAGGCGTGATGGATTCATACATAAGAAACCTGAAATCCACTTCATTGGATGGCGACAAAGAGGAACTTGATGCTTTATGCGATGAGTTTGCCTCAAAAAATCATTTTTCAGAGGAATCCAAAGCGGTTCTTCATGATGTGAATCAAGAGCTTTTCAAGGTCGCTGAATTGAAGAAGGCGATGTCGAAAGTTTGGGTCGTAACGGAGCATAGGATGGGCGTAATAGGATTCACGCTTTTCTTTGCGATTTTTTCGGTCATCGGGATAAATTTCGTTGCCTTTTCCTTGGCGCTTGCGTTGGATACCGGAATAAAGGGACAAAAAGTTTTGAGGACAATCTATTTTCTTCCGAATGTCCTTTCAATGATAATCGTAGCTTTGATATGGTCAATGCTTTTCGTTCAGCTTCTGCCGGCGATTACCGGAATCGAGACTTGGGTTTCCGATTCGCACAAGACACCGTGGCTTTTGGTTCTTGTCGCGGTTTGGCAGGGAGCAGGCTACTACATGATAGTCTATCTTGCCGGGCTTCAGAATATTCCTACGGAAGTCATAGAGGCCGCCATGATGGACGGCGCGACAGGCTGGCAGCGTTTCAGGATGATAACTTTTCCGCTCATGATTCCGTCGCTTACGATTTCGCTGTTCCTTACTATAGCGAATGCGTTCAAGAGTTTTGACTTGATATACGCTCTTTTAGGACCTACCGGTTATTCAACGGGAACGGTTCCTATCGTAATGGATATTTACTTTGATGCGTTTGCCAACAAGCAGGCTGGGCTTGCCAACGCAAAGGCAATGATTCTCTTCTTGGTGATAGTGATTGTGACGGGAATTCAGCTCATCACGATGAAAAAAAAGGAGATAGAGGCATAATGAAATATATCGGAAAACATATTGTCGTGGATGATTCTTCTGGTCATTCATTCTTTAAACATCACAGATTCAATTCTCATAATGTGATTCTTCTTGTGCTGTTAATGGTTTGTGCCGTGTTCTTTTTCTATCCTCTTGTTTTTGTTGTGGTGAATTCGTTCAGACCGAACGCAGGGATTATCGTAAATCCTTTGGGACTTCCAAACAGAACAGAATTTGTAAGGTACAGTTTCAGCCTGATGAAAAACTATGTTCAGGCTTGGAACACGATGCGATTTCCGAGGGTGTTTTTCAACACTTTGATGGTGACTGTTTTCGGAACGGCAGGAATCATCATAACGTCTGCGATGTGCGCATATGGTCTTGTGCGAAATAATTCAAAAATCTCTTGGATTCTCTATGGATTCTTCGCTTTTTCTTTGGTAATTCCGTTTCAGATAATCATGGTGCCTATCGGGGTTCTTGCAAGCGAAATGCATCTTACGAGTGTATGGGGACTGATTCCGATGTACTGGGGATTAGGATGCCCCACTGCGATTTTCATGTTCCACGGATTCATAAAAAGTGTTCCAAAAGAACTTGAAGAATCGGCGGCAATGGACGGTGCGGAAAAATTCTACATTTTTTTTGTAATCGTGCTTCCTCTTATAAAGACGATTATAGCCACTGTGGCGGTTATAGATGCCCTATGGTTGTGGAACGATTATCTGCTTCCTTTAATTGTGGCAAAGCAGGGGACGATACAGTTGGCTCAGATGGCATTCAACGGACAGTTCATGAAAGAGTACGGTCCTATGTGCGCATCTCTTACGATTTCTTCGATACCGATTATACTCTTCTACCTTTTCCTGCAGAAATACATAATAAAGGGAATTGCGGCAGGAGCGGTGAAAGGCTAGGCGGATTTTGAAAGCGGCTTTGCTTTGAGCCGTGTTTTTTTGAGGTTTTGCCGGGTTTGTTTTCAAAAGGAAAAGTTTTCCGCTTTTCCATGCGAAGTTAAGTCTAGTTGTCGCAGTGAAAAATCGTGTTTGTTCCGGTAAGAGATGCTTTTTCAAACATTTCCCGCATTGTCCGCCAGCCAAGAACGGCGCATTTTACCCTTGAAGGCATTTTTGAGATGTCGGAAAGGCTAGCCGCTTCGTCAAGTTTTTCTATTTCTTCTTCGGAACTTTCGCCTCTTATCATTTTCATGAAAATATCGCCCAGTTCCGCAGCTTCTTTTACAGACTTTCCGATAACAAGGTCAAGCATCATGTCACAGGACGCCTGGCTTACGGCGCAGCCTGCTCCCGTAAAAGAGCCGTCCACAATTTTTTCGTCCTCGATTTTCAGGTTCAATGTTATGCTGTCGCCGCAGCTTGGATTTACTCCGTTCAGCGAGAACGTGGAATCCGGCAGTTCTGCTTTGTGCGACGGATTTATGTTGTGTTCGTTCAGTATTTCTCGGTAAAGTTCTTTTGTGTCCATATTTTCTCCAAAAAGGATTTTGTTTTGCGCCTCTTACATTCCAAGAATGAATGCGACTTTTTTTATTTTCAAAAAAGCGGACAACGGAGCAAAGCCTGAACTTTGGAGGTTGTCCGTTTTGTATGCAAAAATCGCATATGAAAATCGGCGGAGTTTGTAGAAAATCAAACTCGCTTTTGATTTTTCCCCTAGTCCTTGTAGCCGCTCATTTTTCGTATTTCCTTTAGGGCTTTAGAAAATCGTTCCACGTCGTTTTCGTCGTTGTATATGTAGACGCTGACCCTTGCCGTCGCCGGAAGAGAAAGATACGCTCCAAGCGGCTGGGCGCAGTGGTGTCCCGCCCGTATGGCTATCTTTTCCGTGTCTAGAAGAGTTGCGATGTCGTGAGGGTGAACGCCGTCTACCGTGAACGTTACAATTCCTGAATGTTTTGAAAAATCTTCGCTTCCCAATATATTCACGTGCGGAATCCGTCCCATTTCCTGCATTAAAAGGGAAGTAAGGCGGCTGTCGTTCTCTGCTATGTTTTCCATTCCTATGGATTTTATATATTTTATCGCTTCCGAAAGACCTATCGCACCGGCGGCATTGACTGTTCCGGCCTCGAACTTGTGGGGAAGTTCCGCCCACGTGGCATTTTCCCGAGAGACATATTCAATCATCTCTCCGCCCCTTAAAAACGGTTCTGTTTTTTCAAGAAGTTCTTTTTTGCCGTAAAGAACCCCGATTCCCATCGGTCCGCAGATTTTATGTCCGCTGAAGGCAAAAAAATCAGCGTCCAGATTTTTTACGTCCACCTTCGAGTGCGGAACGGACTGCGCTCCGTCAACCACACAAATCGCTCCGTTTTTATGGGCAATATTCGCGATTTTTTTTACTGGATGTGTTACTCCAAGTACATTTGAAACTTCGGCGATTGCGACTATTTTTGTCTTTTCGTTGATTTTCGATAATTCTTCGTCGGAAAATTCACCTGTCTTTTTGTCCGGCTCAAGGAACACGAGTTTCGCTCCCTTTCTTTTTGCGAGCATCTGCCATGGAAGAATGTTCGAATGGTGTTCCGTGATAGGAAGCGCAATCTCATCCCCTTCGGATACGTTTTCCATTCCCCATGTGTAGGCGACCATGTTCAGGCTTTCGGTGGCGTTCCTTGTGAAAATCGTCTCGACGGATTTTGCGTTTATGAAGCCTGCGACCGTTTCCCTTGCCTCTTCGTATAAAGCCGTGGCTCTTGCGCTAAGTCCGTAAAGTCCGCGAAGTGGGTTTGCGTTGTTTTTTTCGTAGAATTCTTTTATTTTTTCAAGGACGCATTTAGGTTTCTGCGTAGTTGCGGCGGAGTCAAGGTAGACCAGACCTTCGTTTTCCTTTTCGGAAAAAATCGGGAAATCTTTTTTATAGTTTTTTTCCATGCTTTATTTTTCTCCAAAAAGCTTGTCCATGAAGACGTTTATTTCTTCAAGGATTTTTTCGTCGGTGATTTTGTTTGCGACCCGCTGAACCTTTGAGCGGGAAATCATGTTCTCCGCCTTTGATTTTGAGATTCCTCTGGATGCCATGTAAAAAATAATCTCGTCGGAAAGGCTTCCGATTGTGTCGCCGTGTTCGCCCCTGACATCGTCTTCCGTGCAAAGGATTACGGGCATGGAATTGTTCACCACGTCCGGGGAAAGAAGCAGCACTTCCTCTTGTTCTTCGCCGTCTGCGCCCGACGAGCCTTGTTTTAGGTCGATTGTTCCCCTGTAGGTCTTTTTTGCCTTGTCTTTTAGGCTTCCGTAGACGTACATTCTGCAGAAGGATTTTTTTCCGATGTGGTTTACGATGTAGTTCATATCGAGTTCCTGTAGATTTTGGCAGAAATAGCCCATCTCCGATTTGAACTCTGACTTTTCGCCTGAAAGGTCGGTTTCTACTCCGACACACGTTTCTTTTCCGCCGATGACAACGTGGCTTACCTCGACTTTCGCTCCTTCTTCGACGAATGTTTCCGTCTCGTCAATCTGCGTGAAGTTTTCGCCCAAAATCTGGACTTTTATAAGATGAACGGTAGAATTTGCACTCGCAAAAACGGTTGTCTTAACCGCTTCAAGCCCGGAAGCTTTTTCAGAGGATTTTGAAAGAATTATAAGCGTCGTTTCCGTGTCTTTTTCCGATTTGATTATCTGGGCGGCTGCCGCAGAAAATCCATCGGAAAGGTCGTATGTAAGCGATATTGGATTTTTCGGGCTTTTTTTTATGCAAAGTCCTATCGGAATCGATTTTGAAAAAAGTTCTTTTGTGGACTTTTCGTTTCCGCTTTTCAAAAAAGGTAGGCTTCCAAGTAGGGTAGAGCCGTTTTCCGTGTATTCCGTGCATTCCGAAAGTCCTTGGATTTTTGGAAGAATGTTTTCAGGCTCTGTCTCGTAGGAAACTTTTTTGTCGTTCAGTTTAAGCCAGCTCCATGTGGGGGCGGGAAGTTTGTTCAGTATGATTTCTTTCATAGCGTTCACCATAAATCGATTTTTTGAAGGAGATTTCCTACATCGTTCCCTTCATTTCAAGCCGGATAAGATTGTTCATCTCCACGGCGTATTCAAGCGGAAGTTCCTTTGATACCGGATTTGCAAAACCGCTTACAATCATGCTGACGGCTTCTTCTTCGCTGATTCCCCGGCTCATCAAATAGAAGACAGCCTCGTTTGAAATCTTTCCGATTTTCGCCTCGTGTCCCACGTCGCACTTGTCCGTAAGAACGACGTTCGCAGGAATCGTGTCGCTTCGGCTTTCTTTGTCGAGCATCAAGGACTGGCAGGAAACGCTTGCCTTTGAGTTTTCGGCGTTCTTTGCGATGTAAACCGCAGAGCGATATATCGACGCACCGCCTCCTTTTGAGATTGATTTTGTGTTTATGACGCTTGTCGTGAAAGGAGCGAGGTGCAGCATTTTTGCGCCGGTGTCAAGTTCCTGTCCGCTTCCTGCGAATGTGATTCCTGTGAATTCGGCGCGGGCTTTTTTTCCGACAAGTCTGCTTTCTGGATAAAGACAACCCACGTGGCTTCCGAACGAACCCGACACCCATTCTATAGTGCCGCCTTCGTCAACGAGCGCTTTTTTTGTGTTCAGGTTGTACATGTTCTTTGACCAGTTTTCGATTGTGGAATATCGTAGACGGGCGTTTTTTTTGACAAAAAGTTCCACCGCTCCTGCATGAAGGTTTGCCACATTGTATTTCGGTGCGGAACAGCCTTCGATAAAATGAAGGGATGCGCCTTCGTCCACGATTATCAATGTATGTTCGAACTGTCCGGCTCCTTTTGCGTTCAGCCTGAAATACGACTGAAGCGGAAACGGAAGAATGACCCCTTTAGGAACGTAGACAAATGAGCCTCCAGACCATGCAGCTCCGTGAAGGGCGGCGAATTTGTGGTCCTTGGGCGTTATGAGTGTCATAAAATATTCTTTTACCATAAGACCCCATTCGGGGCTTTTGAGTGCGCTTTCAAAATCAAGGTATACAACGCCCTGCTTTGCGACTTCTTTTTGAATATTGTGGTAAACCAGTTCCGAGTCGTATTGCGCGCCTACGCCCGCAAGACCTTTCCGTTCGGCTTCGGGAATTCCCAATTTTTCGAACGTCATTTTTATGTCTTCAGGCACGTCTTCCCAGGTCGAACTTAGGGCGGTTTTCGGACGGACGTATGTCGCGATGTCTTCCATGTGAAGACCATCTATGTTCGGCATCCAGTCCGTGGAAACCTTCTGTCTGTTGTATTCTTCAAGCGATTTTAGGCGGAAATCCCTCATCCATTCAGGATCGCCCTTTTCCTCGCTGAGCCGTTTTATTATCTTTGGATTTAGACCTTCTTCCATGCGGAAAAAGTCGCTTTCGTTTTCGTCATAACGAAAATCGTAGAAATTCTGGTTTATGTCTTTTATGTCAGTCTTGTCGTCAGGCATATCGTTTTCCTCGTGCGCATTTTTCGCTAGGATGAAAACTGGTCAAAGCCGTTTTCGTTCACTTTTTTTATGAGCGAAGAATCTCCGGTAGCCACTATCGTTCCCTTCATCATTATGTGGGTGAAGTCCGTCTTGAGCGATTCAAGGATTTTTGTGGAATGAGTTATGATAAGAAGTCCGCCGTCCATCTTTTTTCTGTATTCTTCGATTCCCTTTGACACTGTGCGGACGGCATCCACGTCAAGTCCGGAATCCGTTTCGTCAAGAATCGCAAGCCTTGGTTTTAGCATTAAAAGCTGAAGGATTTCGCTTTTTTTTCTTTCTCCGCCTGAAAAACCTACGTTCAGGTCTCGTTTTGCATAAGATTCGTCCATCGAAAGAAGTTTCATATTTTCGATGAGTTCTTTCTGGAACTGAAAAAGTTTTACCCGCTCTCCGGTTTTTTGCTGAATCGCAGAACGAATGAAGGTTTCAAGGCTGATTCCCGGAATCTCAAGCGGGTTCTGGAACGAAAGAAAAATCCCCGCCTTTGCCCTTGCGTCCGGCGATTCTTCGTCAATTTCTTTTCCGTCAAAGAAAATTTTCCCCGACGAAATCGCATATAACGGATTTCCCATTATCACGTTTCCAAGCGTGGATTTTCCGGCTCCGTTCGGTCCCATAAGCACGTGGGTTTCCCCTGAATTTATCTTTAGACTTAGATTATGCAGAATCTGTTTTTCTTCAACACTGACATTGATGTTTTTTATATCAAGTAAGGACATAAATTGCTCCAATAAAATATGAACCTGAATATACTGTAAATATACTAAATAATAGTAGAAAAGAAAAATCTTTACAATGTTTTAAAAGTCATTTGAAAAAGCAAAGGAATTTAAAAAATCAGGATTTAGACAGATAACGTAAAAGAACGAACGGGCATATTAAAGGAGACGTTCATTTGATTATCGGCTGTATGCCCGTCCCAAGTTTGCCATGCGGCAAACTTGTATAACGCATACTTTGACAGGCGACATTGCCCAAGACCGGTTTCTAAATAACGAAACAACCAGGGGGGCTTTAGAACAGATAAAAACTCCACAACCCATTCGGGGTTTTTAGGGGCAGCGCCCCTAAACAGTAGGACGGTCATCACAATGCGTCCTTAATCGGATTGTTGGTCTTATGTCCGTCCCAAGAATCGGGACAAAGCCCGATTCTTGTAAGGCGGGGATTCCAAAGGGGGTTCCCCTTTGGTCGTGCCCAAGGAAGGTGGGTTTAAGGGAGGAAACCAGCGGGCTTCGAACTCCGAGCTGGTGTCCTCCCTTTATTAAAGCACTACAACATGCCATCTATTACGGCTACAATATGTGACCTGTTACAGCTACAATAGGTCATCTATTACAGCTACAATAGGTGACCTATTACGGCTACAATAGGTCACATGTTTCAGCACTACACGAGACGGCCTCGTGTAGTACTGGAATAGGTCACATGTTCTAGCACTACACGAGATGACCTCGTGAAAAATCTGCAATAAACGCTCCGTTTCGGCACTTTACGAAGTCACCTTCTGCACGATTGATTGACATATAAAGCCGCCTTTCATCCGATTATTGCAAGACGGTTTATACAAGTTTTTATTTTATAAAAAACTCCGTAATCAAGCGAATGAAGTGTTTTGTTTTCCGTTATTTTTAGATAATTTTTTATAAATCGTTATAAAAAATAATTTTTTGACAAACGGCAAATCTGCAAATAGAATTATCTTTATGGATGAACTTGATTTTTTGTCGATTCTTAACGCTTTTTCAAGTCCGATTCTTGTTGCAAAACCCATAAAGTCTAACAACAGGACAAAGGATTTTGAGCTTGTATTTTTTAACGACACATTCATAAAACAGATAAATCATGCGTTGAGCGACTGCCGTTATTTTCACGAGTTTAAACAGTTCCTTTCAGCCGATGTTCCCTGGCTTGATCTTGCGGACAAGGCTTTGAACGGCATTCCTGTAGACCCTGTAACTTATTATTCAGAACTCAGCAACGCATGGTTCAGAGTGTCTATGCGGAAAACTTCCGACGGTCTTATCGTAGTGAACCTGAACGATATTTCAAAAGAAAAGGAGCAGGATAGAAAACTTATAGAGACTGCCTATCACGATGCATTAACAGGTCTTTTTAACAGAAACCGTTTCAACGAGGATTTTAACAGTTATATCGAACAGGCTATTTTCAGCGGAACAAAGCTTGCCCTTCTTCTTATAGATATCGACAACATGAAGAACATAAACGACCTTAAAGGACACGTAGCGGGCGACAGGCTTTTGAAAAGGTCTGCGGAAATCTTTAGGAAATTCAATCCGAGGACGCTTACCACATACAGATTCGGCGGAGACGAATTTCTTGTGGTAATACACAATGCAACGTCCATGGATTCCGTTGTGAATGCCACAGACACGATTTTTGAAACTTTTACGCTTGAACAAATCGACATATCCGGCGGAATGGCTGTATTTCCCGACAATACTGAATCCGGTGAAGACCTTCTTAGATTCACGGATATTGCAATGCAATACGCAAAGAAAAACGGAAAAAAACAGTTTATGAGTTTTGAGCCTGAAATGCAGAGGGTTCTGATTCAGCGTATGAATATGCAGTCTAAAATGACCGCCGCCGTAATGGCAAGTGATTTTTATCTTGAATATCAGCCTCAGTTCGATATAAAAACGGGCAAGCTTAGAGGATTTGAAGCTTTAATAAGATGGAACGACAGGGACACGGGCGTAATAGGGCCTGCTATTTTTATTCCTATGGCAGAGGAAAACGGACTTATTCTTCCTATAGGCACATGGGTTTTAAATACTGCATTCATCACTCTAAAAAGATGGCAGGAAGAATACGGATTTGAAGGCGTAATTTCTGTGAACATCTCTCCTATGCAGCTTAAGCAGCCCATGTTCATTGAAGATATAAAAGATATGATAAAAAAATATGGCATCATTCCTGAAAAATTCGAACTTGAAATTACAGAAGGCATAATGATTGACAACATGGACGATGCGGTTTTTAAACTGAAACAGCTTAAGGAAATCGGATTCAGGCTTTCCCTTGACGACTTCGGTACAGGCTATTCGTCTTTGAGTTATCTTCAAATGCTTCCGCTTGACACCTTAAAAATCGATAAGTCTTTTATAAACGGAATTACTGCAACCGACGGAGTTCAGGCAAACATCACGAACGCTATAATCACGATGGTTTCAAAGATGGGGCTTGAAACAATTGCGGAAGGCGTTGAAAAGCCCGAACAGCTTAGGATTCTGAAAGATTTTAATTGTCACATAGTTCAGGGCTTTTTGCAGGGAAAACCCATGACCGAAGATTTGTGCGAAAGGTATCTTTCCGTGGACAAAACCGCTCTTTTGAAACTTGAAAACGATTCCTAGCTGTGGAAAAAGCGTAGAAGTAATATCGGGTATTTGCTGATTTTATAATTTGTCGACGAGTTTATCGTATAAAATATATCCGTATTTTCTTTAATGCTGAAGCCCTGTCGCACGTTTGCCGGATCCTATTGCAGAATAACGCCTTTGCATGTACGGAAAGAAAAGTAAGCATATAACAATACCGTATACCGCAATTTTGGCGCACGGCAAAACTTGCAGCGAACGGAATTCCGCTATGTCTTTTAAGACCCGTCCGTTTGCGTTGACCTTAGTTTTTTTATTTTATATTATACAATCAACAATCGTTTGATTGAATTTTAATAGACTTGTAATGAAAAAGCCGCCTTATTTATAGTAGGTTGTGCCAAAGATTACAGGTCTTTTTTTTTGGAGAAATGAAATTGAAAACGGCAATTCTTGTTGATGGGGCTTACTATAGAAAATTGGCTCATCATAATGCAGGATTGAAAAGTCCTGAAAAGCGTGCAGATGAATTAATAAAATATTGTAAATTTCATTTGAAAAATAAAAACTCAGTTATTTATGATGAAGGAAAAAAATACTTTGCACAAAATGAGCTTTATAGAATTTTCTATTACGACTGTGCACCTTCTGCTAAAAAAATATTTCATCCATATGAAAGACGCTTCTGTAGATTTATCAAAACAATCTACTACCAGTGGACAATGAAATTTTTTGAAGAATTAAAAAAGAAGAGAAAATCGGCACTAAGGTTGGGATTTTTGGCTGCTGACGAAGCAAGCTACGTACTAAAACGTGATACCGTTAAAAATTTATTTAGAAAAGTAATTTCTATTGATGATGTAACAGAAAATGATTTTCAAATATCGATGAAACAGAAAGGCGTTGATATGAAAATTGGTTTGGATATTGCATCTTTAGCGTATAAAAAGCAAGTTGAACAAATTGTTTTAATAGCAGGTGATAGTGATTTTGTTCCGGCTGCAAAATTAGCAAGAAGAGAAGGTATAGATTTTATATTAGATCCTATGGGAAAAACAATTAATCCTGAATTATTTGAACACATAGATGGATTAAGGTCATATTATAAAAAGTTAAAAGAACTTGATAACTCAGAAGAAGATAATGTCTAACACACTTTTCAAACTCGCGACAATGATGTCGGGTTGGCTTACGGCGCTGAGTATCCGCCGCATATAAAAGTAACATCTACTGCAATTTTGTCGTCCGGCAAAACTTGCAGCGAACGGTAAAAACGTTATGTTTTTAAAGACCCGTTCATCCCGTTCTCCGGTTATTGCAAAAACAAAAAGCAGACATTATAATACGGCTATGTTAAAAAACGGCTTGACACGCATAATCTTGAGTTTCAAAATACTTCGCAACTTCGCAACTTCGCAACTTCGCAACTGTCGAAACCCATATACACAATATAAATCCGGATTTTATAAGGTGGAGGACGGACATCATAAGGCATCGTTCATCTTAGTGTTGCTCGTATGTCCGTCCCAAGTTTGCCATACGGCAAACTTGTATAAAGCACACTTTGACAGGAGACATTGCCCTAAGACCGTTTTCCTGCAAAGGAACAGTCCAACAGGCTTAAGAACAGTCAAAAATCCCACGACTATATCGGGGTCTTTAGGGAGGGCGAACATCGTAAGGCATCCTTCATCCGAATGTCAGTCGTATGTCCGCCTCAAGAATTGGGCGACGCCCAATTCTTGCAAGATGTTTTATATCGGTTTCTCGTAAGGGGAATCGGGGATTCCAAAGGGCTTCACCCTTTGGTCGTGCCCAAGGATGGAGGGTCTTAGGGAGGAAACCTGCGGGCTTCGAACTCTGAGCTGGTTTCCTCCCTAATAACATAAAAGCGTGGGTTCTAAAGGGCATCGCCCTTTAAAAATAAAACACAACTTCGTTTGAGGAGGTTTTCAGATGAAAACAATGAAAAAGAATAAGGCACACGCCTTAAAGAAAAGAGCCGCGGCGCTCATCACAGCCGCAAGTTTAATGACGCTGATTTCCGCAATGTTCATAACCGGCTGTAAAACAGAGGTAACGCCTACTTACGCCGTAACATTCGGCGTGGAAGTCGGATAGGGAACGCTTTCCGCAACGCTCGGAAATGATACAAGTACTGCCGACTTCAAATCGGGGGGCATGGCGGAACAGGGAAAGACAGTTACTTTTACTGCAAAGCCCGACGCACAGTTTGCCGTAGATGCGTGGTCGATAAGCGGCGGCACGTTCAAAACGGGAGGCACTGCGGGAAGCTCGACGGCAACGGTGGACGTGACTGCTGCGGTGACGGTCAAAGTGAAGTTCAAATATACGGGCGATACGCTCGAGCTTGAAAGCCAAGCCTTCACAAAAGGAAAGACCGACACATTCACCTACACGCTCGTTAAGGCGGGTTCGGGCAGCTACACTGCAGAACCCGAAAACCCAGCCGTCATAAGCGTGACTATTAACAACGATGCCGGCGAGGCGACCGTGCAATGCCTAGACTTAGGAAGCTCCCGCATAAAAGTGAAAGACGTCTTGAGCGGAGAAGATGCATATTCAGGTGTTATCACCGTGCCGGAAGGAGCATTTCTTACCCTCAGCGCGGACAAAAAAGACATCAAAGTTAAGGCAAAAACAGCTGACGGCTCACCCGTGACGGTGACAGGCTGTACAGTAACAACGCTTGCAAGCGGCACTGAAACCACTCTGAACGCAAAGGACACCGTCGTCATTCTCGAAGGAAACATCACCGAGCTTGAACTCAATGACAATCAGCTTACCGCACTTAACGTGCAAGGTTGTGCCGCTTTGCAAAGTCTAATCTGCACCGGCAATCAGCTTGCCTCTCTTAACCTGCAGGACTTAACCGCTTTGAAAACCTTGAGATGCAGCGGCAATCAGCTTACCGCTCTTAACGTGAAAGGATGTACCGCATTGTACATTCTGGAGTGCCACTTCAATCAGCTTTCCTCACTTAACGTGCAAGGGTGCAACGGTTTGAAAATGCTTGCCTGTCACTACAATCAGCTCACCGAGCTTAATGTGGAGGGGTGCACCGCTTTGAAAATGCTTGCCTGTTTCCACAATCAGCTTACCTCTCTTAACGTGCAGGGCTTCGCCGATTTGCAATTGCTCTTGTGTAATAACAATCAGCTTACCGAGCTTAATGCACAGGGCTTCAGTGCATTGAAAGAGCTGGACTGCTCAGGCAATCAGCTTAATGCCGAAGCAATGACAAAGATATTGAACGCCCTGCCGGAGCGTGAAGCGGGCAAGAATGGAGAATGCTACCTTTACATCGATAGTGCAGGCGAATCCAACCATAATTACATCGGCAGTCCTGAGGCTCTCAAAACAGCCTTCGACGCTGCAAAGGCAAGGCACTGGGCGATATATAAATGGAAGCTAGACGGTGCTAAAGAGGGAGTGTTTTAGCCGATAGGGATTGTAATATGAGTATCCGGCGGGCGGGCAAGGCTTACCTCCGGAGGCAAACCGCTTAAAGTAGTAAAAACAGGGCGATTTGCAAAGCCGCTTACGGTCATAGCATAAGCCCATAAAGCATGGGTGCATAGCCCCGCAAAGCATGGGTGCATAAGCCCATGAAGCATGGGTGAATAGACCCGTAAAACATGGGTGCATAGACCCGCAAAGTATGGGGCTATGCACCCACACTTTACCCCGGCAAGCGTCGGGGTTCTTAGGGGGGCGCTGAATCTTGCCATTTTGCTCCTAACTCTTCCCGTCGTAATACGGATTATCCGTGAGTATAGACTTTTGTCTTTGCTCAATTCGGATATTCTTTCCGCCTTTGTTTTGTGCATTTTTTGTTGCCGGGCAATCAATTTTGTCTATGCGGTTTATCTTTGGCGCAGAATAACGTCTTTACATGTACGGAACGAAAAGTAAGCGCATAACAATACCGCTTACCGCAATTTTGGCGCACGGCAAAACTTGCAGCTAACGGCAAACCCGTTACGTCTTTCAATACCTGTTCATCACATTCGCCGCGCCTTCCGTTCCCTTTGCCGTTCAGGGCTTTTTACAGGGAAAACCCATGAGCGAAGATTTGTGCGAAAGGTATCTTTCCGTGGACAAAACCGCTCTTTTGAAACTTGAAAACGATTCCCGGGTGCGGAAAAAGCGTAGAATCAATATCGGATTTTTGCTAATATGGGCTGTCACGTACTGTGCCGTATCTAGTAAAAATTTAAGGATTTTCTACAACCATGTCAGAATCTAAAACTGAACTTAAAAAACTTGTCTTTGATGCTTTGTCTTTATGTCTAAAATCAAAAGGAATTGAAGAAGTCTTAACAGAAGACAGAGTGTCCGTCGAAATTCCCCCAAGTGCGGAGATGGGAGACCTTGGAGTTCCGATGTTCGCATTTGCAAAAAGTTTACGAATGGCTCCCGCTGCAATTTCAGCTGAAATTGCAAAAATAATAAACGAAAAGTTTTCTGAACGGGCGGAAAAAATCGGAACTGTAATGGCTGTAGGCCCTTATGTAAATGCAAAGCTCAATAAAGAAGAGTCGTTTAAGAAAATTCTTGAAAGAATAAAAGAGCAAAACGAAAATTACGGAAGTTTGGTTGACGGCGGTAAAAAAGCGCTTGAAGGTCAGCGTGTTATGATAGAATTTTCCGCTCCGAATACAAATAAACCTCTTCATCTTGGGCATCTTAGAAACGATGCTCTTGGGGAATCTGTAAGCAGAATCCTAAAAAAAGCGGGTGCGGAAGTTTTTAAGGTTGACCTTATAAACGACAGGGGAATCCATATCTGTAAGTCCATGCTTGCATACAAACTTTTCCATGAAAAAAACAAAGAAACGCCCGAAAGTCTTGGACTTAAAGGTGACCGCTTTGTAGGTCAATGCTACGTGGAGTTTGAGCGTTACCTTAAAGGTTCAAAAGACAATCCCGGAACTGCACATCCTGAAGCTATGGAAATGGCGGAAGAAATGCTTATTAAATGGGAAAACGGCGACAAGGAAACGCGGGACTTGTGGAAAATGATGAACGGCTGGACTTTAAAAGGAATTAATGAAACCTATTCAAGGACAGGCGTAAGTTTTGATAAATTTTATTTTGAAAGCGATACATACCTTTCGGGAAAGGATGAGATTCTTAAAGGTCTTGAAAAAGGTATTTTTTTTAAGGCGGAGGACGGTTCTGTAAGAATTGACGTTACCGATATTGTAGGCACGGGAAAGGACGAGGACACGCACGAAAAAGTCCTTTTGAGAAAAGACGGAACATCTGTCTACATGACACAGGATATCGGAACTGCGATAAGCCGGCACAATGACTGGCAGTTCAATCGGCTTGTGTATGTTGTTGCAAGCGAGCAGCTTTATCATTTTAAGATACTTTTTTATATTCTTGAAAAACTCGGCTTTGACTGGGCAAAAAAACTTCATCATTTAAGTTATGGACTTGTGAATCTTCCAAGCGGACGAATGAAAAGCAGGGAAGGAACGATTGTTGATGCGGACGAGCTTATCGATTCTCTTCACAAGGATGCGCTGAACGCCATAACTGAAAAAGGAAGAAACGAACAGCTTGAAAACGCGGATGATGTTGCTGAAAAAGTTGCGATTTCCGCTCTTCATTACTACCTGCTTCAGGTAACTCCCAAAAAAGATATGCTTTTTAATCCCGCAGAATCCCTGAACTTCAACGGAAACACAGGCCCGTATCTTCAATATGTGGGCGCAAGAATAAATTCGATTCTTTTAAAAGCAAAAGAATCTTCGATTTCTTCTGAAAATCCGGATTTTTCTCTTCTTAAAAATCCTGAAGAGTGGGAGCTTGCAAAGGCATTGGATGCTTTTCCCGCAACGGTAGCAAAAAGCGCGGAAAATCTAGACCCAAGCCTGATGGCGGCATATCTTTACGATGTTGCAAAAATGTTCAGTAAATTCTATCAGGAATGTCCGATAGTAAATGCGGAGACAAAGCCGCTTGCGTCCGCAAGGTTGTTCCTTGCCGAATGTACGCTTACAGTAATGAAAAACGCAATGAATCTTGTGCTTATTCCTTTTTTGGAAAAAATGTAGCGGGCAAGTTTTTATTTGTCCATGAGCGTTATTTCGACACGGCGGTTTCTTGCCCGTCCTTTTTCGGTGGAATTTGAAGCAACGGGTTCCCTTGCGCCCTTTCCTTGCGTAAAAATGCAGTTGGGATTTCTTACGCCCAGCTCCGAAAGAAATTCCGCTACGGAAATTGCTCTGTCTTCCGAAAGTTTTTGCTGATTTTTTTGCGAGCCTCGGTCGGCGCAATGTCCTGTTATAAGAAGGTCGTTTTCAAATTCTTTAAGAATCTGAGATATTTTTATAAGTTTTTGCTTTTCGCTTTCCATAAGACGCGAAGAATCAGGCGCAAACTGAATGTTTTCTACGGAAATCGTAACTCCTTTTTCGTTTGACGTAACTTCCACATTTTCAATTCCTGAATCCCCGACAAAATCCTTGATTTTCCGAATATTTTCTTCCGTTGAGCTTCGGTGAAATTCGTTTACTTCCGCATGAGCTGTTCCGGAAAAAGTAATATTGTCTCCTTTAAAAGTCTCGATTATGATTCTGAACGATTCGGTGTAATGCTCTATCATTCCTCTTTCGTTGTCCCACCAAAGTTTTTGACTTGAATACCCCATTGTTACTTTGGGATAGTTTAGAAAATCGTAACCCGAAGAAACAAAGCGCGGCGTTTCAAAATAAAAGTTGTATTTAACTTCGATTACGTTAAAAAGTCTTCCGCTTTTATTGTCGTATTCGTCGCCAATATATTGGTAGTTTGCCGTAAAAGGAACTTTGAACGGCTTTTGAATATTAAACGCCGTGCGCATATCGTGGGCTTCGTGCCCTTCAAAAGTCCATTTTTCGCCTTTGCTTACAGGTTTTTCCGGAAAAACGGGAACGTCACGAACTGTGGGCATAAAATATTCGTCTGAAATTTCGTATTTTCCAAGAACGCTTCGTTTGAATTTCGATTCGTATTCTTCGCCCCATTGAAAAACGTTTCCTGATTTTCCTGTTGAATTTTCGGAGGTCATGAACACAGCTTCGCTTGTACCCGAACCGTCTTTGTCCGTTTCGGTTATGATGCTTGAAATTCTGTTCAATATCGTTGCCTTGTGGTTCAGTTTTCCGTTCACATAAACGTTTTCTTCAACGGTTGAAAGGATTCGGCTTTGGTCGCCTTTATTGAACTTAAAGCGGAAAAGAACGCCGTCTGACGCTTGGGAAAAAGCGTTAAAGGCGCATGACAAAATCAAAATCGTGGAAAAAAAGATTTTTTTCATATTAAGTTTTCCTGTACTGAACAAAAATATTTACAAGTCCGTAAAAGCGTTTTGATTCGGAAAGAAGGCTTTTTTGTTCCTCGCTTTTCTGAAAAATCATTTACGGCTGCAAGAAATCTGAATCCAAGCGGCAAAAAACCGCAGACCGAACGCATTTACATTATCGGTCTATAATGCTATTTTTTATCGGTGAATTTCTTTTCCGGCATAAAAAATATTCTTGGATTATCGCATTCCTCGCCTAAACTGAACGCAGTTTTTCTTGTCTTTTTTTTCGTAATTATTGCATCTCTTTCGTTTTTTATCGGAAAACTTAGCGAAAGAATAAAAGTTCATTCAAGGATAAAAAAAGGCAGAGCCGACGCCATAAAAAGATCCAGAGCGGTTTTGGGCGGACAAATGGCTGAACAGATTGCGCCTTTTCTTCCGAATTTTCCGTGCAATGCGGCGGATTTAAGGTTCATCGGAAAACCCGTGGACTTTCTTGCTTTTCCGGGAATGGCTGAAGGCAAAAACATAGATGAAGTTCTTCTTATAGAAGTAAAGACCGGAAAATCGCATCTTTCAGGCAGAGAAAAGGAGATAAAATCTCTTGTTGAAAGAGGAAAAGTCCGCTATGTGGAATACTGTTTTTTTGCCGATAAATAGACTATGAGCGAACTCAATCAATATTTTCCCGTTATAGTGAAGGTACTTTCAAATCCATACGTCATCGGAACAGCCATAGTGGTATTTTTTTACATAGATTTTTGCGTTTTTGTCGCAAACTACAGAAAAAAAACTAAAATAAAAAGAAGACCGATAAGAACTGTAACACAGCCTGCTGAAACAAAGCCAAGCGGCGAAGGGCAGGGAACTTCCTCAAGCGGCGGCGAAGACGAAACCTGAATCTGATTATTTTTTTGTCTGCGGCACTGATTTTTCTTACACATGAATATCTTCCTTTCCAAAAGAATTTTATCCTGCGTATTCTGTTTTCGTACAGAAGCTGATTTTTTGCTTCCATGAATGCCGCGTGTCCCCATACGGCAACTCCCGCTTCTTTGACGGATTTATAATTCATAATTTCAAGGAACTCTTTTTCCAAACTTTTTTCGGTGTAGAGCTTGTTATGTTTTTTTACAATCGAAAAAAGAATCTCAGTGTCAAGCGGAAGTTTTTCTCCAGGAAGTAAGAGATTTTTGTCAGGTTTCAATAAAAACTTAAACTTTTTTGTAAAATTTTTTGATAAGAGTTTTTCTCGCTTTTTTCTGTCGCAAATATCGCAGCCTGAACAAACAGCTTCTTCCGCTCCAAGTGCGTCCAGCAATTTTTGTCTGCGGCAGGTTTTGCTTAACGAAAATTCCCTTACGGCGGCTTTTCTGCTTTCCTTTTCATATCTTTTTGTCTTTTTATAATCTTCATAATTCCAAAGTAATATTGCGTTTGCAGTGTTTCTGTCCCGTCCTCCGCGGCCTGCTTCCTGAATGTAGCTTTCCGCAGTTTCAGGCGGGTCAAGATGAATTACCGTTCTTATGTCGGATTTGTCAACGCCCATTCCGAACGCGCAGGTTGCACAAAGAACAGCATCCTTTCTGTCAAAGAACCACTTTTCTATATCGTTTTTTTCATTACGCTCAAGACCCGCATGATAAAACTTGGAAGAATCATTTCCGTATGCAAGATTTATTTCGCGGGACATATCCTCCGCATGGCGGCGTGTGGAACAAAAAATTATCATCGGACGTTCTTCCGTTCTTGAAAGAAAAAGCGCAGCAGACTTTTTTGAGGCGGCTTTGTAAACATAATAATGAATGTTTGCCCTGTCGCTTTCGCTTCGGACAACGTGCGCCTTTCCGTCAAAAAGAATCCGGCTTACGTCAGCAAGAACTTCAGGGGAGGCTGTCGCGGTGAATGCGGTTACAACCGGAACTTTAAGCCTTTTAATCACATTTCCAAGATTCAAGTAGCTTTTTCTGAATGAATTTCCCCATTCGGAAACGGTGTGAGCTTCGTCTATTGCTATATGCGCGATATTACATTCGGAAAGTTCCGACAAAAGGCTTTCGTTTTCCAAAACTTCCGGATTCGCTATTATAATTCTGTAGTTTTCTTCCTTAAGTTTTCTGAAATTTTCTTTACGCTCTTCTTTTGTCTGTCCGCCCCTGAACACAACGGATTTTAGTCCGCCTTCGTTCATTCGTCTTTCCTGATCCGACATAAGCGCGAGCAAAGGATAAATAATAAGCGTAGGCCCTTTTAGAAGCAGTGCCGGCACCTGAAAGCAAAGGGATTTTCCCGCCCCTGTAGGAAGAAGAACAATTTGATTTCCCAAAAAGTCAGAATCCTCTTTATCTTGCTGCTCGGCGGCATCCATTATGTTTGCAACAACAAGACGCTGCCACGGAAACATATAGTTTATTCCGAATGCATCCAGGCACGCCAACGCAGCCTCGTCGTCGGAAAAAATCTCGTCCGCATCTATTTTTAAATCTTCTTCCATAAGTTCCATCGATTTTGATTTCTTTTATTTTATATAGCAAAACAAATCAAAAAACTGAAAAGGTTTTTACAAATCCGCTTAAAAAAAAAATCCTTTTGCGTTATATTTTTTTTATGTACGAAATTAGAGTTCAAGCCGATTTTTCAGCTGCGCATTTTTTGAAAGACTACAACGGAAAATGCGAAAACCTGCACGGTCACAATTATCGCGTCTACGCCCACGCAAAGGGTGAAGAACTTGACGAAGGCGGAATGCTTGTTGATTTCTCCAAACTGAAAGGCGCGTTGAAATCCGTGTGCAATGAACTTGACCACACAAACCTGAACGATATGCAAATATTTTTTCAAAACCCAAGCGCAGAACGAATAGCAAAATACATATTCGAAAAAATTATTGAAAAATTACTGAAAGACGGAATTGACTTAGGCTACACCAAGGGAAAGAAGGAAGCCTGGCTCTATGCTGTCGATGTTTTCGAGACGGATACGAGCAGGGCAAGATACACTATCGAAGACTAGGCGCACCGACGAAATGTCATAGCCTTACCGGAACTCCTTTTTTTGAAAGTTCCTCTTTAATTGAATGCACTGTATATTTTCCCGAATGGGTCATGGATGCAACCAAAGCGGCGGAAGCCTTTCCTTCCGTAAGAACGTCCACCAAATGGGAAGGAGTTCCTGCTCCGCCTGAAGCTACCACTGGAACGGAAACTGCCTCCGAAATCATTTTTGTAAGATGCACATCGTAGCCGTCCAAAGTGCCGTCGGCATCCATGGAATTAAGGACAATTTCTCCGGCTCCAAGCGAGACGGCTTTTTTTGCCCATTCAAGAGCGTCAAGTCCGGTGTCAACTCTGCCGCCGTGAATCGTAGTTCCGTAACCGCTAGGCTTTGAAGAATCCTTTCTTACATCCATTCCAAGGACGATGCACTGGCTTCCAAAAACTTTTGCGCCTTCGGTTATAAGCGAAGGATTTTTTACCGCCGAGCTGTTTAGGCTCACTTTTTCAGCGCCTGCAAGAATGGTCTCTTGTATGTCGTCTAACGTGTTTATGCCGCCGCCAACTGCAAACGGAATGAAAACTTCCCGTGCAACAGCAGAAACAAGGCTCAATATAGGACCTCGTCCTTTAGCAGAAGCGATTATGTCGTAAAACACAAGTTCGTCCACGCCCTGCCTGTAGTATTCTGCAGCCATTTTTACAGGGTCGCCTATATCCACATTGTTCAGGAATTTCACGCCCTTTGTTGTCCGCCCGTCTCTCACGTCAAGACAGACGATTATTCTTTTTTTCAGCATAAATCCTCGCCGATAAAATTCTTTAATATCCGTATTCCTTTTTCGCCCGATTTTTCAGGGTGGAACTGAAAAAGAAATACATTTTTCATCTGCACGCACGAAGGAACTTTCACGCCATAATTGCACACTGCCTTCACTAAAGAAAAATCGTCGGGGCAAATCACGTAGGAATGAACAAAATAGAAGTCCGATTTTTCAGAGATTCCTTCAAAAGCGGAAGAACCGCCGTTTACGTAAGAAAGGTCGTTGTATCCTATGTGCGGAACTTTAAGTTCGTTTTTTTCTACGTCGATGCCGTTTTCCTTCCACAACGAAGAAAAATGACGTATTTTTCCGGGAATAAGCCCCAGGCATTCGGTATTGCCTTCTTCGGAATAATCAAAGACAATCTGACTTCCAAGGCAGATACCCATCAGTTTTCGGTCCGACAAAACACATTCTCGTAAAAAAACATCGAATCCCGTTTTTTTAAGCCGGCTCATCGCAAAAGCAGCGTCTCCAACGCCCGGAAAAATTATGCACTCGCAATTTTCAAGGTCGGAAGGATTTTTAGATGTTAAAAAAGGTGCGCCAATCGAAGAAAGAGTCCGTTCCACGCTTGTGATGTTTCCTGCGCCGTAATCAATGATTCCTGTCATAACATGGTCATTATAAAAATTAAGGAGATTTAGTTCAATCAAACGCCATAAAAAACGCTTTCATAAAAAGAAATCAGCGGAACGACTTTCAAAAAATACAAAAAAATCCCGAAGCTTACAAAGACTTCGGGATTTTTAGTTTTCAAGAAATTATATTACGCTACTTTTATTTCTATTTTTTTTGGAAGCGGCTTTTCCTTTCTCGGTAAAGAAATTTCAAGGATTCCGTTTGCAAAAGATGCGCTTGCTTTTTCAACGTCCACATCGTCTGAAAACTCAAAACTTCTTGAAAATTCGGAGATTTTCCTTTCCCTAAGAAGATATTTTTCTTCGGAAACAGTTTTTTCCGCATTTTCGTTTTCCGAAACCTCTTTATATTCCTCTTTTCGTGAAGAGATTGTAAGAATCCCTTTTTCTATCTGCACGTCAACATCTTTTTCGCTTCTTCCGGGAAGCTCCATTTTAAGCACATATGAATCATCTCGCTTTACGATGTCGACTCTCGGTTCATATTCCGAAGAAAACCTCGGAAATCCAATTGCATTTCCCATGCGTCCGTTCAAAAGTGAATCAAAAATTGAAAGTTCGTTCATGTTATGCCTCCTAAAGCATTTATAATTTTTCGTTTCGGTAAGCAAAGCTTACGCTTATTATAGTTGCAAAAAGCGTGCCAAGTTTTTTTTTTATAGAGAAACCTCGTTTTTCCGCAAAAATCGATAAAAATTTGTGCAATAATTTAGAAAATCAGGTTTTGAGAATATATTTTTTTAGAAGCGATGAAAATAAAATTAATTTCTACGAAAAATTTCTCTTGTAATGGGTAAAATTTACTCGTATTGGTGAGTAAAATTTTCTTACTAGGTGAAAAAATTCCGCTTTATTTATCAAAAATCCCATTTGTGATAGATTATTTTTCATGAAAAACCAAAGTATTCCAAAAGGAATCGCATACATAATTTTTTCCGCATTATGTTTTTCTTTCATGGGGGCATTTTCGCACCTTGCCGGAGATATTCCATTCATTCAAAAAGCGTTTTTCAGGAATGTTGTGGCATTGCTTGTGTCCGTGGCGATGATTTCAAAAAACGGCTTTTCCATTTCGATTCCTAAAGGTTCTCTAAAATGGCTTTTTATCAGGTCGGGGGCAGGAAGCATTGGAATTTTTGCAAATTTTTATGCGCTTGACAGGATTCCGATAGCGGATGCCGCCATTTTGAACAAAATGTCTCCGTTTTTTGCGATTCTTTTCAGTTTTTTTATTTTAAAAGAAAAAATAAAACCTTTTCCACTTTTTTGTATTGTCCTTGCGTTCTTTGGCTCGATGTTTGTGGTAAAGCCTTCAAGAAGCATGATGACAAGTTTTCCTGCGGTTGTGGCGTTCGTGGGCGGAATGGTTACGGGACTTGCGTATACTTCGGTGAGAAAACTCGGAAAACTGGAATGTGAAGGACCTGTAATCATCGCTTTTTTTTCGGCGTTTTCGTGCGTGGCGGTCGTTCCGTTCCTTCTGTTCGGATTTGAGCCGATGACACTAAAAGAAATACTTATTCTTGTGCTTGCAGGCATTGCGGCAAGCGGCGGACAATTCGGAATAACATACGCATATTTCAACGCAGCTAGCAGGGACATTTCGGTTTACGACTATTCACAGATAATATTTTCCGCTCTGCTCGGACTTGTGTTTTTCCGCCAGATTCCGGACAGGCTTAGCCTTTACGGCTACGGAATAATAATTCTTATGGCGATTCTTGTGTTCGTTTACAACAGGAAAAGGGAAGGCTGAAACTCTGAACGAAAAATCGTTCTAGCAAAAAACAGTTTTTACGCCGTCCATGAACTTTTTTCCTCTGTCAAATTCGTTTGCAAAAAGCCCGAAACTGGTCGCTCCGGGCGAAAACATCGCCACATCGCCATCCGACGAATATGAATCGATATATTTTTTTAGAGACAAAAGAAGAGTTTCAAGATTTTGGAAAGGCCCATTGTATTCAACGTGATTTTTTTCAAGTTCTAAAATAAGTTTGTCCGTTCCTGTTCCCGAAAGAAGAAAAACAGCCTTTGGCGAAGGATTTTTTCCGCCGCTTGAAAATGCGGTTGCCATGGCGGAAAACGAAAGCTCCTTGTCCGTTCCGCCTGAAATCATGATAACGGGTTTTTCAAAAGCGGAAAGGGCTTCAACTGCGGCTTCCGGAACTGTGGCGCATGAATCGTTGTAGAATTTTACATTTTTATACGTGTGAAAATACTGCAGCCTGTGAGAAAGCCCTTGCCATTCTGAAAGAATCTGCATTATTTTTTCAGGTTCGACTTTCATAAGATACATTACAAGCGCGGCGTTCAAAATATTTGTCCGCATATGCTTTCCCGGAACGGAAAGTTCTTTTAGAATCGTAATCGGTTTTTCCATGCCTTCAAGGAAGAGTTTTCCCTCAAAATGCCCGGACGAAAAATCTTCCCAAACTCCGTAGAAGTTTTTTTGCGGAAGATTCCTTGAATATCCAAGGACTTTTCCGTTCGTTTCGGATGCAAAAACTCTTCCCCACGATGGCGCGTTTTTGGCTTTGGGGCATTCCCCGTCCGAATCGAAGTCTACAATTGTGAAGTCGTTTTTGTCCTGCTCTGCGTAAATAAGACGCTTGTCAGCTACGTAGTCTTCCATACCTGAATACCAGTTCTGATGGTCGGGAACTATTTTTGTTATGAGTGCGATGAAAGGTTTTAAGGCTTTTCTTCCTCTAAGGTCTGAAAGCTGCCAGCTTGAAAGTTCAAGTACAACGGGCGTGGATTTTTGTGTTTCCTCAAGAAAAGAAAGCGGACTTACGGTTATATTTCCGCCGAGGAACGCATTGAATCCGGCTTTTTTTAATCCGTAGTGAATTGCGCTTACAGTGCTGCTTTTTCCCTTGCTTCCCGTAACGGCGATTATAGGCGACGGCGAAAAATGAAGAAAAATCGAAATGTCCGTTTCGATGTTTTTTGCTTTTGCAAGGTATTTGTTTCCTTCGATTTTTACGCCCGGATTTTTTATGACGCAATATGCATCGGAAAAATCCTGAATTCTGTGCTTTCCGAGAACATAGGTTATTTTATCTTCAAATTCGCTTAGCCGTTCTATTGTCGGTAAAAGAGCGGCTCTGTCTTTCATGTCGGTAACAGTTACGTTCGCCCCGTATTTTACAAAAAAACGGACAGCGGCTTCTCCGCCTCCGTTTAGTCCAAGCCCCATTATTGTAACTTTTTTTCCCTTTATGTCAGAGAGTTTTTCAAAAGCGCAGCCTTCTTTATACGTGTACATAAAATCTCCGGGAAAATCCTTTTCTGTTCAAAATTATCTTGAGGTTACAAGAGTTTCCTTGGCGGAAAAACGAAGCAAAGCCTCGCCGAGCAAAATGTTCAGCAACTCTTGAAAGTCGATTCCTTCTTTTTCGCACATTTTCGGAAACATTGAAATGCTTGTAAAGCCCGGCATGGAATTCATCTCGTTGAAATAAAGTTTTTCGCCGTCATCTTTATCTATAAAAAAATCAACACGGGAAAGACCCGCTCCGTCGAGCATTCTATAAACCTTCTTTGCCATCGTCTTTACGGTTTCAAGCATATCCGGGGAAACGTCGGCAGGAATCTTTAATTCCGCTCCTTTCGGGTCTTTGTATTTTGCGTCAAAATCATAGAATACGTGGCTTGGGATTATTTCACCCGGAACATAGGCTTTTACGTTTTCCTTTTCGTCCTCGTAGGCTTGTGTTACGCTGTTTCCCGTAACTGAACATTCTATTTCCTTTGCATTTACAGCTTTTTCGACAAGCACTTTGTCGTCCCATCTGAATGCCTCCATAATCGCATAGGAAAGATGCCTTTTGTCAATCGCCTTTGAAGCTCCGTTAGAAGAGCCTGCGCAGCATGGTTTTACAAAAAGCGGAAATCCGAGTTTTTCGGTGGCTTCGTCCAAAAACTTGTCATACTGTGCAGAATCGTTCAGTTCGCTCCGCCTTATGCAGAGGTACGGAACTACAGGAATTCCGCTTGCACTTGCGATAAGTTTCGCTTTTTCTTTGTCCATGGAAATTGCGCTGGCCAAGGTGGTGCAGCCCACATACGGAATGTCCGCCATCTCCAAAAGCCCTTGGACAGTTCCGTCCTCTCCAAAAGAGCCGTGCAAAACAGGAAATACCACATCGAAGTCAAGTTTTTTTTCGGCCGTGAAAAAAGCGTTTTTTCCGCCGCCCGGACGTACGAAAATCTCGTTTTCTTCGCTTTCATCTATGCGTAAAGATGAGTTTTTTTCGGAAACTATACGTTCAAGTTCGGTTTTGCCTTGCAAGAACCAGCGGCCTTTTTTTGTTATGGCGACAAGCGAGACATCGTGGTCTTTTACCAGCCCTCGGACAATATGGGATGCGCTTTCAAGGGCGATTTCGTGTTCGCCGGATTTTCCTCCGTATAAAACAGCAACTTTCATGTTTTTCTCCAAAATCATTTTATTTTCATTTCGTCTATGGCTTTTTCCGCCTCGAAAATTTCGTCGTAAGGCATCACAAAGTCCTTGTATATTATGGAATTTTCGTGGCTTTTTCCAAGAAGAATCACTATGTCGTCCTTTTTTGCAAGACAGAACGCTTTCCGGATTGCTTTTTTTCTGTCGGGAACGATAAAAAGGTCCTCGCCTTCTTTTTTGCCTTCCGTGAAGGCACCTTCGGCAATCTCACGGAGCAAGGCTTCCGGCTCTTCGCCGCGCGGATCTTCGTCGGAAAGGAAAACCACGTCGCAGAATCGGGCTGCAAGGCGGCCCTGTAAAGGTCTTTTTTCCCTGTCGCGTTCTCCGCCGCTTCCAAAAAGGCAGATAAGTTTTCCCTTGCATCTTTTTTTTAGCGGAGGAAGAACCGCCTCGAAAGACGACGGCGTATGGGCGTAGTCTACGATTAGCTCGAAATCCTGACCTTTTTTTATCGATGTCATTCTTCCTTTTATTGGTTTGAGTTCCGGAACTTTTTCCGCTATCGTGCTGAACGGGATGTTTGTTACCGAGGAAACGGCGATAATCGAAGCCATTATGTTGTGGGCGTTGAATGTGCCGGGTGTTTTTGCTTGAACTGAAAACGATACTTTTTCTTCCGCTGTTTTGTAAGGAATTTCGTCTGTGCAGGAAGAATATCCTTCCGCTTCTACAGTAAATTCAAGTGAATCAGTGGTCGACTTTATGTTCTTTCCTTCCATAACAGAAATATTTTTCGGACTTTCTAAAATGTCTTTTTTTTGAGGCGAGGCATTTTCTGTCATGAAGCCGTAGATTTTTTTATTCGTGGCTGACGCAAAATACGATGCACTCGGGTCTTCAAGGTTCACGATTCCTATGGAAGAAATCTTTTTTTCAACACCAAAAATTGTCTTTACGTGGTTGTGCAAATCCAAAGCCCTGAAAAGATTTGCTTTGTCGTTCCTGTAAGTCTCAAAATCCTTGTGGAATTCAAGATGTTCAAGCGTAACGTTCATGAACACTGCGCAATCAAAAAGCACGTTTCCAAGCCTGTTCAGTTTGTCGGAAAGTCCGTGGCTTGAAGATTCAACGACGGCGTATTCGCATCCGTTTTCAAGCATTCGGCTTAGATATTGCTGAATCACAGGGGATTCGGGGGTTGTCTGATGCTCCGGATTCGGCACGGCATCTTTGCCGAACGAATATTCTACGGTTGATATGAAGCCTGCCTTTTTCCCTAAAAGCCGAAGAAGCTGCCAGATGAAAGATACGGTGCTTGATTTTCCTTCCGTACCTGTAACGCCTATCATCACAAGTCGGCTTGACGGAAAATCATAAAAAGACGCGGAAATCGGAGCCATTGCTTTCCTTGAGTCTTTTACCTTTATGAAGACCGGAAAAAAATCTTTGCTCGCTTTCGAAAAGGCATCTTCCATCTGCTTTTTGACTATCAACTTTGCGGATTTTTGTTTTATTTCTTCTGAAAGTTCCCCTTGGTACACGATTGCGACCGCGCCCCGCTCAATCGCGTCTGGAATGAAAGAATTTCCGTCGGTATGGTCTCCAGCCCATGCAAAAAAAAGAAAACCCGGTAAAACCTTCCGTGAGTCAAAAGCCAAGCCGCACACTGAAATATCCGCAACGTCATTTATGTCTACGGACGATTTACCGTCGCAGGCGACCAGTTCATAAGCCAGCGAAGGAAGCAGTTGTGAAAGATTTTTTTTCATATGAATCCTGATTTTTATTCAGACATTAAATCCGCCCACCGCAGATTGTTCCATATCTTAGCGTTTTTTTTGTTTTCAGTGAACTACAAAAAAGGATTTAAGAATTCTTGGAACGAAAATATTTTTAGGTTTAATCTCAAGTTTTATAAACTCAAAGTTTATATTCTTCTAAGGCAAGTCTTAAAACTTTTTTTTCGAGGGAGGAAACCAGCTCAGAGTTCGAAGCCCGCAGTTTTCCTCCCTTGAGAACCCACCTTCCTTGGGCACGACCAAAGGACTTGCGCCCTTTGGAATCCCAATTCATTCATACATTTCAATTTTTTAGGTAAACTATATACGATATTTATAAAAATAGAGAAACTCGACATTCGTCCTTTTAGTTTGAAAGAAGTCTTAGTTTTTCCCATTTTCCGTAATATGTCGCCATGAAATCGCCGATGTCGTTCTTTAGCTCGCAGTTTGCCATCGCTTCGGCGGAGTAGAGTGGAACGGTTGTCCTGTATTTATCAGCCTCTATATTGACGTAGGAAGGAAACTGGAAAAAATCCAAAAATTTTGCATAGTTTTCAGGATTATGAAGAAAATTTATAAAATCGGTTGCAAGTTCGGCTTTTTTCGAATTCTTTAGTATGCACATGCTGTCAAGGTATGCGGTTCCGCCTTCTTCGGGAATGAAAAAATCTATTGTCTCATCCCACTGCACTTTTGGAACTTCGCCGTATATAACTTCGGCATATCCGTGACACAGCCAAAGGTCTCCCCTCGCAAAATCCTTTCCGAATCCTTCGGCGTCGAATTTTACGATGTTCGGAAGCCAGGATGTTTTTATAAGTTCTATCGCATCGTTCAGCTCGTTTTTGTTCAGAGTCGAAACAGAATATCCTTTTTGTTTTAGCGCCTCTCCTATGACCTCCCTGTAGTCGTCCATCATGCTGGCGTGTCCTTTGAATCTTGGGTTTGAAAATATATCCCATGACCTTTCATAATTGTTGTCTAAAACTTTTTTCCTGTTGACGCTTATGCCCGCCGCTCCGTAATAGTACGGAATCGCATAGGCCATTTCCGGATCGTATGTGATTTTCATCATCAGGCTAGGGTTTATCATTTTCCGGTTCGTGAACTTTTCTTTTACAATCGGCTGGAGCATGTTTTTTTTCATAAGGATTGAAACATAATCTTGGCTAGGGACTACTATGTCGAAATTCCTGTAGCCTCCGTTCACCAGTTTGTTGAACATGGTTTCGTTGGAATCGTATTCCGTGACCACAACCTTGCAACCGAATTCCTTCTCAAAGGCCTCCACGACAGGCTTTGGCGTATAGTAAGTCCATGTAAAAAGGTTCAAAGTTTCTTTTTTCTCGCAAGAAAATAGAAGAAAGGCTAGAGTTGCCGCAAGAACTGCAGCGACCGATTTTTTTGCTTTTGACGAATTTTTTTTCATGTTTTTTCCTTAATTTAAAATTTAAGCGGAAGAATTCGATTTTTCAGGAAATCTTTCACATATTTATTTCAATGAACGGCGGCGAATCCCCGTAGGCTCTTCCTTAGAATTACCGTAACTGCGCTTATAAGCATTATAAGGACGAAGGAGAGGGCGTTTATCACGGGGCTTACACCATGCCGTATCATGTTGTACACATAGATTGGAAGAGTTACCACATTTCCATTCACAAGGGAAGTTATCACAAAATCTTCGATGGAAAGCGTGACGCTCATCATAAAGCCTGAAATAACGCCGGGCATTATCGCAGGTATTATGACCTTGAAAAGAGTTTCTTTTTCCGTTGCCCCAAGGTCGTAACTTGCTTCTATTATAGAATAGTCAAAATCGCTTACCCTGGCGTTTACCATAAGATATACAAACGGAAGGCAGAATGTGGTGTGGGCGATTATTATCGTTCCAAGTCCAAGATTCATGTGGATTCCGCTTAAAAAAATTAAAAGCGATATTCCCATTATGACTTCAGGAAGCACCATCGGAAGAAAAGAGAGCGTGCGTATGTATGTCCGCCCAAGAAATCTGTTCCAGCTGATTCCTATGGCTGCCAATGTTCCAAGCACTGTCGCTATAACGGCGGACACAATTGCTACGACCGCAGAATGTAGGAGACTTTGCCAAAGTCCGTTTGAATGCGCAAAAAGTTCTTTGTACCATACAAGAGAAAATCCTGAAAACGACGAAGATTCCGAACTGTTGAACGAGTACAGGATTATCACAAAAAGCGGAACAAACAGAAAAAGAAGCGAAAGAAAAAGCACTGTGTTAGAAAAACTGAAAGCCTTGTTTCTTTTTTTCCAGCTTCTTCTGGCATGTTTGTTCGATTCTGTTCTTGCATGATGGTTTTTTCCCAAAAGGGACATTATCAGGGTGAAAAGGAATTCCATCACCTTGCTCCTTTTGCGGAAGACTCGCTTACCTTCGCTTCCTTTTTATCCGTTGAAAGCATTATGAGGATTGCGAGCATGCTTATGACTGTAAGAATCACGCTGAATGCGGATGCCAAAGGAAGATTTCTTGCCTTTGTAATCTGATCCATGATTATGTTTCCAAGCATGTAACTTTCCGTGCTTCCCACAAGTTGCGGGACCGTATAGTTTCCGAATATCGGAATGAACGTGAATATAAGCGAACTTATTATTCCGCTTTTTATTCCGGGAATAAGGATTCTTGCTATCGCTCCCGGTTTTGATGCCCCAAGGTCTCGCGCCGCCTCAAGAAGAGTAAAATCAAATCTGTCGACCGAAGTGAAAATCGGGAGTATTGCATACGGAAGATACATATAGATGCTTACAAGAATCACCGCGCCCTTTGTGAACATGAATTTGTGCGAAACGAAAACGCCTTCTTTATTTCCCGTGATGAAAAACCACGCCTTCATGCACAGTTCAAGGATTCTGTTCATAAGTCCGTTCTCGCTTAGAATCGTCATCCATGCGAAAATCCGGATAAGCGAGTTCGTGAGGAACGGGACTATCACCAGTATAAGAAGCAATGTCTGATGCCTGCTTCTTGCGATGGCGTATCCGCAGGGGAGCGCTATAAGTATCGATATGAAGGTTGCGAGGGCTGTCATCCAAAGCGTTCTAAAAAGAACCGGAATGTATATGAATCTTTTGGATTCCTCGTCCATCGTGAAAATCGCTTTGTACGCATCCAGCGTGAATTTTTTCACCACGCCTCCGAACATGTCCCTTTTCATGAAAGAATAGGCTACGATTATTACAAGCGGAATTACAAAGAACAGCGAAAACCATATTCCCATGGGCCAGGCGTAGAAAACTCCCGGATTGGTTTTTCCGTTTCTCTCGTATTTTTCGCCGTCCTTTGATGAAGTCTTTGAGCCTGAAAAAAATATACTTGTCAAAATCTAAAATCTCCAAAAAACAAAACTACTTGTTGATATCCTCAACGATGTAGCCGTCCTCTGCGGACCAAGAGATGAAAACCGTGTCCTTCCATGTGATTTCAGGACCGTCGTCAAAATAGTTTGTATGCTGCTTGAACACCTTCACTATAGTTCCGTTCTCAAGCCGGACGTAGAATTTTGTCTGGAATCCCGTGTAGATGGGCTCTTCGACAATCCCCTTGAAGACATTTATGTCTTTCCGTCCTTTCACGTTCGGTTCTTCAAGGGTTATTTTGATTTTTTCCGGTCTTATGGTGAACGCGACTTTTTGACCTTCGTCAGTATGCTCGTAGTCGGTTACAAGGATGTTCTTGTCTTCTTCCATTGTCGCCTGTGTCTCTCCTGTAAGGTGCGCCTGTGTTCCAAGCGAAGGGACGTTCAGGGTGACCATATGCTCGATGTCGGATTTTTTGGGAACTTTGTATTCCTCGCATTTTACTACAGTGCTTTCGAAAATGTTTGTCTCGCCTATGAAATGCGCCACGAACTGTGTCGCGGGGCTTTCGTAAATCTCGAACGGAGTTCCCACCTGAAGGACATGCCCTTTGTTCATCACCGCGATTCTGTCGCTTACGGCAAGTGCCTCGCTTTGGTCGTGGGTAACATAGATGAACGTAATTCCGATTTTGTCGTGGAGATTGTCAAGGTCTATCAAAAGGCTGGACCTGAGTTTTGCATCCAGTGCCGAAAGAGGTTCGTCAAGCAAAAGGACTTTAGGCTCGTTTATCAATGCCCTTGCGATTGCCACGCGCTGTTTCTGTCCGCCTGAAAGCTGGTTCGGCTTTTTATGGATATGATCGTCCAGCTGCACAAGATGGACGTAATGCCGGACTTTTTTGTCTATCTCGTCTTTCGGGAGTTTTTTCAACTTGAGGGAAAACGCTATGTTGTCGTACACTGACATATGCGGAAAAAGGGCATACGTCTGGAACACGGTGTTTGTCGGACGTTTGTTCGCCTGGAATTTCAGCACATCCTTGTCGTCAAGAAGGATAGCGCCGTCATCGGGAAATTCAAATCCCGCAAGGATTCTAAGCAGTGTCGTTTTGCCGCAGCCTGAAGGTCCCAGCAGGGAAAAGAATTCTCCCGGCTGAATAGTAAAACTGATGTCGTCGAGCGCCACGAAGTCCCCGAAGCGCTTTGAAACATGAGCAATGGTAACTTGACTTCCGTTCACTCAAAGTTCCTCATTGTCAATGAAATGAAAGACCTGCAAAACTGCAGTTTTTGTAGTTCAGTCGTAATGAACAAAATGATGTTTAACAGTCCGATTGTCAATAGGGAAGTTAGAAAAACTTCGGTTTTTTAATTATTGCCAAGATTTTGTTGTGGTGATTTGTAAGTCATTGTTATGTAAGAACTTGCAGAGATATTTCGCTGTATTTGAAAACACGGCAATGTCTTTGGATATGCCAAACGGTTTTATTTTATGAAATATTTTTACGAAATGGATATTTTCTATAAAACCCGATGAAACTGATTTTTCAATCCTAAAAATCATATTGACAAAATATCAGGGGAAACGATAGACTTCCAAATATTTCATTACACAAGGAGATTTGAAATGAAAAAGATATTTGCAGTCGTAATTGCACTGTGTGTTTCAAGTGCTTTGTTTGCGCTTGATGTCAGCGCCGGAAGCATGCTTGATTACAGCTTCTAGGGTGCAACTGTTACCAATAGTTCGGCAATAGTCAGAAATACGCAGAACAATATGGGCTTGAAGTTTTTCTTTGATGCTCAGTATGCGACCCTTTCTTTGGGCTCCAGTTATACCGTAGGAAATGCAAAGCAGACCAGGATAATTGGAAGTACCACAACTACTACCGAGGCGTTGGCTAGAATCCATTTTGTGAACTTGGGCCTTCTTGGAAAATTTCCTTTCAAGATTGGTTCTGTCGCAAAAATATATCCGCTTTTCGGATTCGACCTTGATATCGTTAAGGATGCTCAGAATTCCACCAATAATGACCGCGTCTGGATTGACTTTGGTGTAGGTTCGGATATTTCCCTTTCCAGCCGTATCTATCTTCGTCCGCAGGCATTGGTAGGTTTCCATATAAACAAGGCTGATGGTGTGTCCAATACAGATAAATATCTTGGCTACAAAATCGATGTTGGTATCGGAGCCGGATACAAGTTCTAATATTTACATCTAATCTTTGTTTTATAAGACGGACGGGGCGCAAGATTTTCTTGCGTCCCGTTTGTGTTATATTGGAAATCTTCCCTTTATTCTGCCAGAGGCTGTTTATTGAGGTTATGCGCATATTTTGTTATAGTAAAAGATGATTTTACATCCAAAAGGAGATTTTTATGGTTTCTTTAATTCTGGGGCTTTTTTTGATAGCGTTCTGCGTTTTTTCGGTTCTTCCGATGTTTCCGCTTTCATGGGGACCGCAGGTAATCGATTTTCTAAAGGGAGCGGCTCCTGTTCTTTCGGCATTCATAGGACTTATTCTTCTTTTTATCGGTGCGGCTGACATAAAAGACAAGAAAGAAGCAAAACGAGAAGAGAAAGAGGCATCCGCCGGAGAGAACGCAGGGGCAAAATAATCCTAAAGAAGATTGACCCGATTTTGAAAAAAATGTATACTTCAAGTCCCCGTATATAAAGGATGTCTGACTGCTCATCGGATATCCTTGGTGCGATTTGTCGGATGCAAAGGCATTGACCGCCGATAACTTTAATTTTTAAGGTATATACATGAAAACTATTTTTGTAAATGAGAAAGAACAGAAGCGCAATTGGTTTTTGATTGATGCTGAAGGAAAAACGCTCGGTAGGGTGGCAGCAAAAGTTGCCGCCATTGTTCGAGGAAAGAACAAGGTAACTTTCACGCCTAATCAGGCAATGGGAGATTACGTTGTGATAATAAACGCCGATAAGGTCATTGTGACAGGCGGAAAGGAACAGAAAAAGATTTATTATCATCATTCCGGTTTCGTGGGCGGACTTAAACAGCATACGTTTGAAAAACTCATGGAAAAGCATCCTGCGGATCCGCTGAAGATTGCCGTAAAAGGTATGCTTCCTCACGGTCGTCTTGGACGTGTTCTTATGGACAGCGTAAAAATTTACGCCGGAGCCGAACACCCTCATGCAGCCCAGAATCCAAAGGCTATAGAACTTTAACGCAAAGGAGACCAGGACATGATAAAAAACATTGCTATTGGAACAGGAAGAAGAAAGACCGCAGTAGCGCGGGTGTTTGTTCGTGAAGGTTCCGGAAAGATTGTTATAAACGGAAAGGATGCGAAGGATTATTTTAACACGGATGAGCAGGCAAAACTCATTCATCAGCCTTTGCTTGTAACATCGAACGATAATAAGTTCGACATTGTGATAACGGTTGCCGGAGGAGGGCTGAACGGTCAGTCTGCCGCCTGCACTCACGGAATTGCAAGAGCATTGCTTCAGATAGATCCTGATTGCAGAACTTCTCTAAAAGCTAACGGTTATCTTACAAGAGATTCCCGTATGGTTGAACGAAAAAAGTACGGACAGAAGGGCGCACGCCGCCGATTCCAGTTCTCAAAGCGTTAGTTTTCGGACCGGAAATGGTCTTAATAAAGAACGTAGAGCAGATTTCAGCGGAGGTAATAAAAATAACCTCCGATATGGAGTCTGCTTTTTTTTTGAGAATAAGGTATCTTTCGCTTGTTGATGCGGATGCGATTGTTCCGGGGGCGGAATTTGCTTCTGAAAAAGAGGACGACATAATTTCGGCGGCTCTTGCGTACTCCGCCGAAGTCAAGGCAACAGAATATCTTTCAAGGAGCGAGCAATGCCGTTTTGGGCTTTATGCTAAATTGCTCAAGAAAAAACATCAGAAGAAACACATAGAAATGGCATTGGATTATCTTGAATGCGAGGGGCTTCTTTCCGACTATAGGTTTTCCGTGGCTTGGCTTAATCTGCGAAAGATGAATCATTTTGAGGGACGCTCAAGGTTGTCCCTTGAGCTTTTGTCCCGTGGAATAAAAAAAGAGGATGCGGAAAAAGCGTTGGAGCTGTTCTTTTCGGAAAATTCCGAGGAAGAGATGTGTAGGCTCTGCCTTGGAAAACTCCTTAGAACCACAAAAAATCCAAGCGAGGAAAAGATAATCCGCTCGATGATGCAGAAAGGTTTTTCCCTCTCGCTTGCAAGGCGGATTATCGGAGAAAATCTAGGGTCTTTGGTATAGGTATGCGGGATAGCGAAGCGATATCTCCGAAAAGACATTGCTCATGGATTTTAGCTCGCCATGCTTGAATAAAGTCTCAAACATGAAGTCCCTGAGCGAGCGTTTCCGTTCGTATCTGTAGTCCACAACCGGAAAAGTCATTCCGTCAAAGCAGGATTCGCTCATCTCTTTAATCATTCCGTCCCACGAGTCGATAGCGTCTATAAGTCCGTTCTTCAACGCCTGGTTTGCTGTGTAAATCCTTCCGTCGGCGATTTTTCTCAGTTCCACCATTGGAATGTTCCTGCTCATTGCGACTATTCCCATGAACTGCTCGTGGCATTCGTCCGCTATGGACTGCATGATTTTTCGTTGTTCGTCGGTAACCGGTTCGTTCGGGCTGAACATTGTCTTGTTCTTTCCGGCATGGATGGTCTCCGACTTGATTCCGAGTTTTTCAAGGAGACCCGTTATGTCGTAAGAACTTCCCATGATTACTCCGATTGAGCCTGTGAGCGTGTTCCTGTTTGCATAGATTTTGTCCGCCGCGCATGAAATGTAGTATCCGCCGGAGGCCGCAAGGCTTCCTTGGTAGACGTATATTTTTTTCCCGGATGTCTTGTAGTCTTGAAGGGCAAGGTAAGCCTCGTCCGCCTCGTACACTGAGCCTCCGGGGCTGTCGATGAATATTGCGAGCGCCATGTTGTTGCCGTCGTTTTTCAGCGTTTTTATGGTGTCCAAAAGCCATTCCTGGTTGTATTCCATGTTTGCGGCTTCTATAACGCCGTTTATGTAAAGCGCGGCTATGTAGTTGTCCTTTGGCTTTTTTTCCATTATGTACCTGAAATCAGGATTCCTGCGGTTCTTTTGTTCGGAATCTTTTCCCTGACCAAGAAAACTTGATACGATTGTAAGGGCCACGACAACCATTATTATTACAAGCACGATGATTCCGTTTTTTTTGTTGTTTTTCATTCCGTTCACCTATAAAAAACTTACTTCAGGTCTTCTTTTGTGATTATGCCTGCGGCTACCGCATCACGCAAAAGTCCGTGGAACGCATTCACCCTTGTCATGTACATATACGGTACAAGCCAAAGATAGCCTATTCCTAGGGACAGCGTCGCAAGTATTTGCCATCCTATGAATGAAAGGTCCTGAATGAAAAGGTCTCCCTTGTAGCCTCTTGTTATCAGTATGCTGATTCTCATGGCTTTTGTTACCGAAAGCTCAGGGTATTCGTTCAGAAGGTATTCTGTCTGCGAATATGCGTAGGATTTCACGAGTCCGGGGATGATGAAAAGAAGCGACCACAGGAATATCCATAGTGCTTTCCACATGCCGCAAAGGATTCCCTTTGCCCAAAGCGAAAGTCCTTCGATGAAGTTTTCTATACTGACAGGTTCCGGACCATGGCTCATCTTTACGTACACGCTGATCATGGAAAACTCAAGTACGAACTGCACCAACATTCCAGCCCAAGATGCAAGGTTGTACACCGCTTTCCAATAAGGGGATTGGGGCATTGAGAAAAGAAGGCGGTTTGCAATCTCCGGACCGCTGTCTATGATGATATCCATGGTTTTAAACGAATCCTTGAGACTGTTGATGAAAGCAGGAATATTCATCGCAAAAATAATTACAAATGCGATGAGCGTCATAAGAACAGGCGTAAGCCATCTTGATTTTAGTTGCATTCTTGCAAATCTTTTGTATTTTTTTCTGTCAAACATGATACTAAAATACTCCCTAAAACAGTGTGTGTCAATTTACAATCATGCCGTTGCGGAAGTAAAATAGCGGCATGAAACTCATATCCGCCCCAATGGCGACTATAAGTCATCCTGCGTTCAGAATCCTTGTGGAAAAGTTCGGCGGATGCGACGAATACTACAACGAGATGATAAATGCGGCGTCCCTTCTGAACAAAGGGCCGTTCGAAAAGTTCTATATAAATCCTTTTCCCGCTCCCGAAAAAATGGTCTGGCAAATTACGGGTCGCGACGTTCCTTCGATGGCAAAAGCCGCCTGTGAGCTTTCGTTTCTTCCCGGACTTGGAATAGACATAAACATGGGCTGTTCTGCTCCGGAAATAGTGAAAAGCGGCGCTGGAATCGCATGGATGCTTAAAGACATTTCCGAAACCGAATGTCTTGTCCGTGAAGTCCGTTCCGCTTTGGAAAATTGCGAAGCCGAAGTCGGAGTAAAGCGAAAACGTCTTTCTGTAAAATGCCGGCTCGGCTCGGATGATTTTACCGAAAGTGGATTTTTTTTGTTCACCGATATGCTTGTGAAAAACGGTGTCGAACGCATAACGCTTCATCCAAGGACGCAAAAGGAAAAATACAGAACCCGTCCTCGCTATGAATATGCAGAAGAACTTGCGTTCCGCTACAAAAACGAAGGAGTGGAGGTTGTCGTGAACGGAGATGTTTCCTCCCAAAAAACGTTTTTGGATGTCGTTTCCGCTTGTCCGTCCTGTTCCGCCGTTATGATTGGGCGTGCTTCAGTCCAAAAACCGTGGATTTTTGCGGAGCTGAAAAAAATCGCTTTGTCCAAGCCTATCTTTCTTGACGAACTAGCTTTTTCTTATATAGAAGGCATACAAAAATATCAGCCGCCGGAATTCTGGAAGACTCGCATAAAAAGATTCTTTTCCTATTATGCCGACAATTTTTCGTTCGCCCATTATTTAAAGACACGGATTATGAACGCATCCTCCGTGGACGAAACAAAACTTGTGCTGAATGAATATTTTTTGAAAGTCCCGGAAGACAGGATGCTGAATCTTTAAAAATCCGCTCGTGCTTTTAATTTTTCTTCGGTTTTGGAAATATTCGATTTTTTGCCGGATTTTTTTTGATTCATTTTGTCAATTTTCTTGCCAAAGTAAAAAACTGTGTTATTCTATTACGGTACTAAATCATTTGGAGTTCATTTTTATGAAGACAAAAACAATTTTTTTCGTCGCTTTTTTTGCGATTCTTTCTTCGGCGGTGTTTTCTCAAAATTCGGGAAAACCCGGTTCGTTCGAGAACGCCGCTCCGGCTCAGATGCAGGAAGTTCTTGCACTTGACGCAAAATTAAATCCCAAGGGTGATGAATTTGTTGTCTATTATGTCAGAAAGGACAAAAACTACGCTCCGTGGGCTTTGTGGATATGGGCAAATCCCGGCGGAGACGGTGCTGCCGCATGGCCTTACACGCAGGAATGGAAGGTTCAGGACGGCATAGGCTATATGCGCCTAAAACTTGACGGCTCTACAACAGGCGGCGCAAAACCCGTATCTTCCGAAGGTTCTGTGGGTATGATAGTCCGACAGAAAGACGACTGGATAAAAGACGGACGGGACGACCGTATGTGGAACGCCATGCTGTCAAAGAAAGTCGCGATTTTTTCCGGGGATTCTTCTACGTATGCGGCGGCGGATTACAGACCGTCCGTGAAAACTGCGGTTCTTTCAAAAACTAACGAAGTCCGTGTAAAACTTTCGGGGCGTTACGGTCTTGACACAGACGGCGGCTCTTCGGGTTTTTCAGTTCGCACATCGGAAGGAAAAGAATACAAGATTTCCAAAGTATATAATGAAGAAAATCCTTCGGATTTTTCTGTGAACATGGCGAACAAGGTTGTCATAGAGCTTTCCGAGAATGCGGACATAGGCGACTCCCTGATTCTTTCAAACGCCGCTTTCATGGGAGACGCAAACATTAATTCAAGCGAACTTGCCGTAAAAATGGCTGAAAAATCCGTGCCGGATTCAAAAGTCGTTTTGGGCTGCGATTTTGACGGAACCAAGGCGGCTTTCAATCTTTGGGCTCCTACTTCGTCGGACGCAAAACTGAACATATACGAAAAGGCTAAGGATAAAACACCCCTTCACGTATTCGACATGAAAAAATCTTCGGAAACTGGAACTTGGACTTATGTGTACGATGGCTCTGATATAGACGGGCTTTTCTACGACTACACATTGAAGAATTCCAAGGGAACGGTTACCGTTCTTGATCCTTACGCTCTTTCCATGGCAAATCACGATGGTAAGGGTGCAGTCGGCCGAGCAGCCGTAGTGAACCTTGCAAGCGACAAGGCTGGAAAAATGACCCAATCCTATGTTCCTCTTTCAAAGCGTGAGGATGCGGTTATATACGAAGTGTCGGTAAGGGATTTTACAATCTCTCCCGATTCTAAAGTTTTCTCTACGCCCGGAACGTACAATGCTTTCATCGAAAAAATTCCGTACTTAAAAAGTCTTGGAATTACCCATGTGCAGCTCATGCCTGTGGTGAATTTCTACTTCAACGATGAAAACAACAAGGCGTACGAGGATTCGGGAACGGTCGGCGGAAACAATTACAACTGGGGCTACGACCCTCACAATTATTTTACGCCTGAAGGATGGTTTTCAAGCGATGCGAACGATCCGTACTGCCGCATAAGAGAACTGCGAAATCTTATAGACGAATGTCATAAGGCAGGCATCGGCGTTCTTTTGGACGTGGTGTACAACCATATGGCTGGAACACAGTTCCTTGACGACATTGTTCCGGGCTACTATTTCAGAATGGACGCAAAGGGCGGCTTCAAGTCCGCGTCGGGCTGCGGAAACGACACCGCGACCGAACGGAAAATGATGAAACGCATTGTCGTGGATTCAACTTCGCACTGGGTGAAAAACTTCATGGTGGACGGATTCCGGTTCGACTTGATGGGACTTATGGAATCTTCTTCCGTTACCGATTCATATTCTGCTTGCTCAAAATTGAATCCTTACGTTCTTTTTGAAGGTGAAGGCTGGAAGATGTACAACGGTGAGAAAGGAACTGTAGGGCTTGACCAGAATTATATGTCAAAGACGAACAATATTTCCGTGTTCAACGACGAGTTTCGGGATCTTATAAAAGCTGGCGGTTTTAACGAGACGGGACGAGGTTTTATAACAAAAAAATCCACGGACGGAATGCGTCTTTTCTGCAATGTTACAGGAGACCCGCTCAGTAACTATCATGCGGACGACCCAGGCGATAATCTGAACTATATCGTATGCCACGACGGGCTTACTCTCCACGATACGGTTGTTCATAATCTTCGCCTTGACGAAAAAAAAGACAGGGCTGAGATAATAAATCGGCTTAAACTCGGAAATTTCATGGTGCTGACTTCCCAGGGACTTGCGTTCCTTCATTCCGGTCAGGAATGCGGAAGAACAAAGCCCAATATTCGTGGAGTTAAAAACGAGACAATCGGAAATTTTGTAAGGAACAGTTATGACTCTTCCGACAACATAAACCAGTTCGTGTGGACTTTGGACGAGGACTACGAAAGTCTAAGGAAATACACGGCAGGTCTTATCGAAATCCGAAAGGCTAACAGCGTGTTCAGGGTAGGGGACGCAAAAAAAATCCGAAAGAATTTCAAGAGTCTGAACCTTGAGGATTCCGCAGGGCTTCTGTTCGGCTACGTCGCAAAAGAAGGAAAGAACAGATGGTTTGTCCTTGTGAATGCGGGAATGAAAAGTGCGGAAATAAATGTTGGCGTTTTTCTGGATAATGGTGTAATATTAATAGATAACGAGACCGCCGATAATGGTGGAATTACTGAACCTAAGGGTGTGAAAATCTCTGGAAAATCAGTAACCCTTGACCCTCTTACCGCTACGGTCATTCGTTTATAAAAGAGTCTTTTTATTATGGAGGATAAAATGAAAAGAATCGTTTGTGCCGCAATGGCTTTTGCTATGGCAACATCATCACTGTTTGCCGCCGGTCAGGCGCAGTTGATGATTTGGGAATCTGCTGGACCTGAAAAAAAATTCGTTCAGTATGCAATCAATGCCTACAAGAAAATCGACAAGAAGACGAAATTCTACTTTGAGCCCGTAGAGTCTACAGACGCTCGCGCAAAGATAGAACTTGACGGACCTGCCGGAGTAGGAGCTGATATTTTTGTTACTCCGCATGATCACATAGGTGCATTGGTTACCGGTGGACACGTTCTTCCTGTAGATGATGCAGCCGCATATATGGCTGACTTCATTCCTATGGCAAAAGCAGGTGCGTCTTATAACGGCATTGTGTACGGTTATCCGCTTGGTGCCGAAACTTATGCGTTGTTCTACAATAAGGCGCTCATCAAGAACGCTCCGAAGAACTGGGACGAAGTTATTGCTTTTGCAAAGAATTTCAACAGCAAGGCTGAAAATAAGTATGCGCTTGTATGGCCGGTTACCGACGGATACTATGGATATATGTTCATGGAATCTTTCGGAGCTCCTTTGTTCGGACCTAACCACGATGACAGAAAACAGCACAACCTGAACAGTGCAAACGCAATCAAAGGTCTTACATATTTCCAGGGACTCAGGAAGCAGATTCTTGACATTCCTGCAGCTGATGCATCAGGCGACTTCTGTAACGCCGAATTCACCGAAGGAAAAGCTGCTATGATTATCACCGGTCCTTGGAAGACAAACGACTTCAAGGCTGCCGGAATCGATATCGGTATTTCTACAATTCCTGCGTTCCCCGGAACAGGAAAAGAAGCTGCAAACTCATTCTCAGGAGTAAGACTTGCATTCGTATCTTCATATTCCGAATTCCCGGATCAGGCAAAGGCTTTTGCAAAATTCATGACCTCAAAAGAAATGCTTCAGAAAAGGTATGAAATGACTGACCAGATTCCGCCAAGAAAGGACATCACTACAAACGATTCCCTTTCAAACGGAGTTAAGGAACAGCTTAAGTATGCCGTGGCTATGCCTACGATTCCTCAGCTTGGAACATATTGGTCTGCAATGGGTTCCGCATACTCAGGAATTTGGGACGGAGATCCTGTAAAAACGACTCTTGATGCCGCCGCTGCCGCAATGGAAGCTGCTAAATAAGCATAATTTTTAGTTGCCGGTTACAGAATGTGTGCCCTATTCGCTTGGCGCGCATTCTGTATATTTTCTGCAAAGGAGAATGGAATGAATAATACCATAGACCCAGAAAAACTGAAAAAAGCACCATTAGCCTCAAAATGTTTTATGGGCTTAGGACAGATTTTGTATCTGAAACAGTATATTCGCGGCTCGCTTTTTGCGCTTGTTGAGATCATAATGATCTGCTGCGTTGTTTTCGGTACAAAAAAGATTATTCCTGCAAACAAAAGCGTTGACGATGAAATGCAGGGGCTGCCGGATACAGTCGAAATGATTGAATATCTGCAGAATAACGATTATAAAAATGTAGATCAGTTGGTAGCTGCAAGAACCTCGGCTATGAAATCATTTGTTGAAAAAACTGCATTGAAAAATATAAAAAGCAGTTACAACGAAGCCAGCGGAAAACTTAAAAAAGCCGAGAATGCTCAGAAAAAAGCTCAGGCTAAGTTTGACAAGGTTAATGCAAAAGGAAATGCCAACAATATTGCAATTGCCGAAAGCGTCCTTGACGAAGCAAATTCGGAATTGGCAGAAGCTGAAGAAGCTGTAAACGGGCTTAATGAGGTAAAAGATTTGGCTGAAGAAAATTTAGCCAATATTACCTATGATGACATATACGATCAGATTGATACTATCGAAACGTTTGTGTATGACACTGAAATCGATGAAATAATCGAAGCCTATGAAACTCTCCATAACAAGTATGACACAAAACTTGCCAAGATTATGGCAAAGATTGCCGACAGAAAGTATGCCGAGGAAGTCAAGAACGTAAAGGCAAGCATGAAAGGCTCTTCAAAAGAGGAGATAAAAGCCGCCGTTGCCGAAGTCGTAAATGAATTTGACGTGAATTACAACGGTTGCGACCTTTGTAAAAGAGCCCACGCAAAGGGAAAAAGAACGATGGTTCACAGGGCTTGGTTCAGAGGTCCGATTGTAAGTTCTCTGATAGGACTTGTAACGCTCGGTTCAAAGCAGCCAACTACTGTCGCTAAATACATGGATCACTCCGTGTTTATGATGATAAACGGTATCTTTGCCCTTATCATGATAGCGTTCTTTGTTCTTCTGTACATGATCAACATCAGCACAGCCAAGAACGCTGTAAAAAAGATAATCAAGAACGGAAAATTCCCTACGCTGCAGGAAGCACGAAACGATATTTCGCAGAACGCTTTCGCTTCAATAAGCATTGCGCCAAGCGTAGTGATGATCGCAATCTTCTCGCTTATTCCGCTTTTGTTCTCGGCTTTGGTTGCGTTCACGAACTATTCTTCTCCGGACCACATTCCGCCTAACAATTTGGTGGATTGGGTTGGAATCCAGAACTTCATCACCATGTTCTCCACAAAGATTGGTGGTGGTGAATGGGCAAAGTCATTCGGATTTACTGCGGTATGGACCATAATATGGGCTATCTTCGCGACATTCTCATGTTTCTTTGTAGGATTTTTCTATGCATTCGTGCTGCAGGACAAGAGAATCGTGATTCCGGGCTTTTTCAGAACCGTATACATTCTTCCGTATGCTATTCCGACAATGCTTTCGCTGTTCGTTTGGGCAAACCTTTTGAACGGTACAATCGGACCTATCAACAGGACACTGCAGATGATTGGACTTATCGAACAGCCTATCCCATGGCTTTCAAGTCCTAATGTTGCAAAATTCTCGTTGATATTCGTAAACATTTGGATCGGATTCCCTTACTCGATGATTCTTACAACATCTTCAATGACTGCAATCTCGAACTCTCTGTACGAGGCTGCTGTAATCGACGGTGCTACAAAATGGCAGCAGTTCAGGAGCATCACCTATCCGTTGGTAATGTTCCAGCTGAAACCAACACTCATCATGCAGTTTGCTGGAAATATCAACAACTTCGGTTCTGTCTTCTTCTTGACAGGTGGCGGACCGAACATGCCTCAGCCGGGGCTTACGACTACCACAAGTTGTGGAGCGACGGACCTTTTGATTTCTTGGATATACAAACTCACCATGAACACACCTTCAAGATATCATCTTGCTTCTGTTCTTTCGCTTTTGGTATTCGTTGTACTGGTACCGTTTGCCTTGTATAACTTCACAAGAACTAAGTCATTCAAGGAAGGAGAAGTATAATCATGAGAAAAATCATAAACAAATCAACTCCGATAAGCATCCTCTTGAACTTGATTCTTATTATCAACTGTATCATTGTGGTATATCCCGTACTCTTTACGGTAAGTTCTTCATTCTCCGTATCAAGCTCGTTGGCGGCTTCTTCGGTTATTCCTTTTACGTCGCAGAAGGACACGGCAATTTATTTTGACTGTGATACCTGCAACGGAACCGGAACTATCGAACGCCATGTAACGAAGTCTGAACGCGAGGGCGACAGTTTCCTTGAAGAGCAGGGAGACATGATGTTTGACTGCGAAGACTGCGGCGGAACCGGTAAAATTGCAAAACTGAAGTATTCGTTCAGTTTCAAGAAGCCTTCTCTCTATCAGTATAGAAGACTTTTGACGGATTCCGACAAGTACGTAAAACTCAACGCTTCGGAAAAGGCTTCCAATGTAAAACCGATGCTTGGAACTAACTACAAGCACTGGTACTTCAACACGCTTAAGATTGCCGTTCTTAATACATTTATCACGGTATTTGTGTGTACATTGGCGGGTTATATTTTCAGCCGATTCAGTTTTACGGGAAGAAAGCAGATTATGGCTTCCATGATTGTGCTTCAGATGTTCCCGAGCTTTATCGGAATGGTTGCGACGTACGTAATCCTTTGGAAATTCAACGCATTGAACACCCTTTGGGGACTTGTGCTTGTCTATTCGGCAGGTTCGATTCCGTTCAACTCGCAGTTGATGAAGGGATATTTTGATACAATGCCGAAAGACATTGCGGAAGCCGCTTATATTGACGGCGCTTCTCCGCTTGTGGCGTTCATCAGGGTAATTCTTCCTGCTGCAAAACCGCAGCTTGTGTTCCTTACGCTTACATCATTCACAGGACCTTGGATGGACTATATCTTCCCTCGAATGGTTCTTCGTTCGGATGATAAGAAGACGCTTGCTGTAGGTCTGTACGAGATGATAAGCGGCCGTTCAAACGACAACTTCACGATGTTTGCCGCCGGTGCGATTCTTGTTGCAGTTCCGTTTGCCGTGCTTTTCATGGCGGGACAGAGGTCATTGCTTATGTCTCTTGCCGGAACGAGCGGTAAAGAGTAGGATTTATAAAATCCGCATTTTATATGCAGGCGGCAGAAATGCCGCCTGCTTTTTTTATGGGTAAGCCTTTGATATTAGGTATTTTTCATCTGTAAAACGCCGCCTTTTGTGGTAAAATTGACTTACGTTTTTTTGGAACGAGTTCAGGGAGAATTATGTCTAGAAGATTTTTTGCTGTCATTGTATTCATGTTCGTGTTTACTTCGCTTTATGCAAAACCAAATAAGAAATCATTCGATCCGAAACTTGCGTTAAGAGAACTTGCTCCTGTTGAAAGAAAAGCTGGTAAATCTAGTGAAGGCGTGTACTACAGCCTGTTCGTTCGCGCGTTCGCAGACGGGAATGGCGATGGAATAGGGGATTTTAAAGGGCTGACAAAGAAACTTGATTATCTGAACGATGGTGACGATACAACTACAGATGATCTTGGGGTTACAGGACTTTGGCTTCTTCCGATTTTTGAGTCTCCGTCATATCATGGATATGATGTAGACGATTATTATTCTATAAATCCTGAATATGGCACGATGAATGATTTTGAAACTTTCATCATTGAATGTAAAAAGCGTGGAATAAGTGTAATCCTTGACATTACATTCAATCATTCTTCTGTATATAACGATTGGTTCAAGGCATCTAAGAATCCTGAAAGTCCATACAGGTCGTGGTACAGGTGGATAAGCGATGAAGATACGGATCAGCCTTCTCTTGGATATACAGGTCCGTACAGTCTAAAGCAAAAAGCCTTGGGCGGAGCGGTATGGAACATTGATTTGAGGAACAGGGGGCTTGATTCTCATGGAAAGGAAATGTTTTATTATTATGCGGGCGTATTCGGCTCACAGATGCCTGATTTCAATTTGGATGAGAAAGCCGTGCGTAAAGAATTCAAGAAAGTCCTGAAATTTTGGTTGGATAAGGGTGTTTCAGGATTCCGCTTTGATGCCGTAGCTCATGCTTACAATGCTAACGAGGTTAAGCCCGGAACGGAGACAATCTCGAAGGCAATTGATTTTTGGAAGGAAATTAGCGATTACGTGTCATCGGAAAAACCTGACTCTTATTGCGTCGGCGAAGTTTGGGAACCTGCCGCTACAAGGGCAAAATACATGGGTGCTCTTCAGTCTAATTTTCATTTTGATCTTGGAACGCTGATTTCGCAGATAATAAACAATCAGGAAGCGAACGACAGGAATAACGAGCCTGACAATGAAGACCCGTCTACATATAATGGATATGCGCGAAGCCTTGAGGGGCAGTATGCGATGTATGCAAAAAACAATCCGAACTATATAGATGCTCCTTTCCTTTCGAACCACGATCAGGTTAGAAGTGCCTCCGCTCTAAAGAACAAGCCTGAAAAGATAAAACTTGCGGCGGATATGTACATTCTGCTTGAGGGCGTTCCGTTTGTGTATTATGGCGAGGAAATCGCTATGAAAAGCGGTTCGGACGATCCTTCAAAGAGGACTCCGCTTGTATGGAACAAACCGGGAAAAGATAGATTCGAGTCGTCATGGAATGAAGGCGGCCCTTACAGAAATTCCACTTTATACAACAAGAAGACTGTCCCGATTTCTGAGCAGCAGTCGAATCCTTCATCGATATTGAACCATTACAAACGTGTTATTCGAATAAAGACAGCTCATCCTGCCTTATTTAAGGGAAGACTTCGTGCCGAAGGTGTGGGAAGTGCCGTCGTGGAATCTTATTTTATGGACTGCGACGAAGAAACTGCGTTTGTGCTTCATAATGTATCTTCCATCCGCACAGAAGTTGTGTTATTACCGAAAGATGCGGTTGGAATGTCTTTGGTGTATGCCGGAAACTCCGGTGTAGTTCTTTTAGGAGAACGCCTTTCCATTCCTCCTATGACTTCAGTCGTCCTTGCCCGTAACAATATCGTTCAGGAAAAGATAATCGGGCAAAAAGAAATTTCCGATCCGGCTGTAAAAAAATAGGTTTTGTGAAGATGAATATAAAATCACTTTTTTGCGCTCTTCTGCTTTTTCCTCTGAGTTTTTTTTCCTGCCGCAAAACCGAAGAAATGACTCTTAGCGAAATAGAACTGCTTTTGGAAAAAGGCGATTCTGTCCTTCTTGAAAAAACTGTGTCAAAACCTTACGAGGGGCAGCCTTTCAACCCTGGGCGGCGCGGCGGAGTCTGGAACGACACAATCCTAAGCGATCCAAAGACGCTCAACCAGTACATTGCGGAACGTGATGGGACAAGCGCGGGAATAATAAGTCTTACGCTAGATTCGGCACTTGAATACGATCCGACTTCAAGAAAATGGAAACCCCATTGCGCAAAGGCGGAAATCGAGACAGACTTGGAAAACGAGACGCTGACCGTCCATTACACCCTTAGGGACGACATTTTTTGGACGTGGTACGGAAAGGACGAGAAAATCCCTGTAACAAGCGACGATGTTGTTTACTGGTACAACCATATTGAAGGGGATGAGAATTTTAATTCCAGCGGCTACAATTCGCATTTTGTTACGATGGGCGACGGAAGTGAGCGGAAAGTTCAATGCGTTAAAATCGACGAAAAGCGTTTTGATTTCATATACCCTCGCATAGTGGCGGACCCATTTCTTTCGTCAAATCCGACAATCTGTCCGAGTTTCATATTCAGAAAAGCGAAGGAGGAGGGCGGAGTCGACGGCGTGAAAAATCTTTTTTCAGCGGATGTTGATGTAAAGTCGATTCCTTCGTGCGGAAAATGGTACATAACGGAATACACGCCTTCTCAGCGGCTTGTCTGCAAAAGAAATCCTTATTATTGGGAAAAGGACAAAAACGGAGAGAGAAAACCGTATTACGACGAACTTGTTTTTCGGGTTGTGGGCGACCAAAATACGGAATATCTTCTTTTCAGGCAGGGAAAGACAGAACTTTATTCGGTTAGAGCCGAACAGCTTTACGACATGCTTGAGAACCGGAAAAAAAATTATGTTGTGTTCAGCGCGGAAGGTAGCCTTTCAAGTCCGTTTTGGAGTTTCAACCAGAATCCGAAAAACAAGGACAAGCCGTATTACAGATGGTTTTCGGACAAAAGATTCCGGCAGGCTATGAGTTCCCTTATGAACAGGGAAAGGATAATCTCTCAGACGTACAGGGGGCTTGCCGAGCCGAACTATGATTTTTTTTCAGTTATAAATCCGTTTTACAATCCCGAAATAAGCCTTGAGTACCGCTACGATCCTTCACGTTCCTTGGCTCTTCTTGAAAAGGCGGGTTTTTCAAGGGACGGAAACGGCATTATGCGCGACCGGTTCGGAAACGCCGTTGAATTCGACATCAGCGTTCCCTCCGGCTCTCTTTCGATGAACGACATGGCTGTAATTCTTAGCGACGAGCTTGATAAAGTCGGAATAAAACTGAATGTCCGGCAGGTGGAATTCCAAAAACTGGTGGAAGACCTTACGCAAAGTTACGAATGGCAGTCGGTCATGATAGCCCTTGGCTCGAATTCTTTTCCGTCCATGGGAAGCAACGTGTGGCCGAGCAACGGAAACCTTCATCTTTGGAATCCTCTTCAAAAAAAGCCTGCGACCGACTGGGAGGCAAGAATCGACTATCTTTACAACGAAGGAAGTTTTACGATAGACACGGAAAAAGCTTCTAAGATTTGGGACGAATACCAGCGGATAATTCTTGAGGAATGTCCGGTGATTTATCTTGTGCGCCCAAGAAGTTTTGTCGCTCTAAGGACAAAGTGGGACATGTCCAATTTTTATTACGACAATAAAAACGGTTCGATGACGGACTGGGTTTATCTTTCGGTGGAGTAGTTTTATGCGTCTGAAAGAACGTTTTTTGTCTGCGGTTATGGCTTTGGTAATTCCATGGAAGGCATTCAGAAAAAAATCTCCGCTCCTTAGTTTTGTGCTTGGAAGATTTTTTACGATGATAGTCCTTCTTTTTGTTTTGGGTTTTGTGCTTTTTGCGCTCATGGAACTTGCGCCGGGAGACATTGTGAGCCAGACGATGAACCAGCAGTTGATGGCAGGAGCGGAAAAAAATCCGGCGTCTTCATCCGCAACCCACTCACATCCGAAAGACGATTCGTTTTCCGAAAAACAGATGGCTAAGATGAGGGCGGAATTCGGTCTTGATAAGCCCTTTTACGTTCAGTATTTCAAATGGCTTGAACGGGTGGTGCTGCGCCTCGATTTGGGGACAAGTTTGGTTTCCCGTACGCCGGTCTCTTTTCTTATAAGGTCAAGGATATGGAATTCCGTGCTTCTGAACCTTATATCACTGGTATTTATAACGATATTCTCATTTTTATTGGGAGTGTATTTTTCAAGCAAGGCTGGAACTTCCATTGATGCAGGCGTAACATTTTTTGCGTTGTTTTTCCATGCGTTTCCCGGAATCCTTCTTCTGATTTTGCTGCAGCTTTTCGCCGCCGTAACAAATCTTTTTCCTGTAACCGCATACCCTGATTTTCCGTTCAAAACTTCTCCTTTGGCTTTTACGTTCAGCTACGCCCATCATGTTTTTCTTCCGCTATTGGCAAGTTTCCTTGGCGGATTCGGAAGCACGATGAGAATGATCCGTTCCACAATGCTTGACCAGTTGGGGCTTCCTTACGTTTTCGCCCTTAGGGCAAGGGGAATAAAAGAAAGCCGGGTTTATTTGAACCATGCGTTCAGGAACACTCTTAATCCGTACATAACAGGAAGCGCAAATCTTCTTGCAAGTCTTTTCAGCGGTTCTATGGTGCTTGAGATAATATTTTCCTATCCCGGAATCGGGCGGCTTATGTACGAAGCCGTTCTTCAGCAGGACATAAACCTTGTTCTTGCAAACTCCATGTTCATCTCCGCCCTTGTGCTTGTAGGAATGCTTATAAGCGACATATTGCTTGCCTTTGTAGACCCCAGGATTCGTTACGGAAAGGATGGTGCTTGATTTTGAGAAGAATGTTTGAATATATAAGGACAAGGCCTCTTGCGCTTGTTTCGCTTGTGGTTGTCGCAATCATGTATTTTGTGATGATTTTTGCGGAATTTTTCGCTCCTTATTCAGCCACATTGAGTTTTGAGAAAAATACGTTTCATCCTTCGAACGTGCAGCTTTCACGTAAAGGCATTCTTGTAAGGGAGTTCAGGGTGGTTGACAAATCATCGTGGCGTTACGTGCGTGTAAAGGATTTGGAATGTGTTCACAGAATGCGTTTTTTTGTCCACGGTGAAAAATACAAACTTTTCGGCTTTATCCCTTCGGACATCCATCTTTTCGGAAGTTCGTCGGAATATCCTGTCTATCTTTTGGGTGCGGACAATCTTGGAAGGGATCTTTTTTCAAGGATTGTGTACGGCTCCCGCATTTCTTTGACGATAGGTTTTGTCGCTACTGCGATATCCTTGATGCTTGCGGTGATTCTTGGCGGAATCTCAGGATATTTCGGAGGAATCGTTGACTGGTCTATAATGCGCTCGGCGGAATTTTTCATGCTGATTCCGAGCATGTATTTGATTCTTTTTTTGCGTTCCTTGCTGAACGCCCAAATGGACAGCGGAAAAGCGTATATGCTCATCACCGTGATTCTTTCGCTTGTGGGCTGGCCGGGTTCGGCACGTACCGTAAGGGGCATGGTTCATTCGATAAAACGCGAGGAATTTGTGATGAACGCGGCTCTCGAAGGAATCCCTTCCGGTGTGATAATTTTTTTCCACATAATACCGCAGATTTCAAGCATTCTTATAGTCAGCACTGCACTTGGAATTCCGCTTTACATAATGAGCGAAACCACATTGAGTTATCTTGGGCTTGGAATTTCCGATCCTGCGGTAAGTTGGGGTTCTTTGATAAACAGGGACATATCCACGGTGTCGAACCTGAAAAATTTCCCGTGGCTTTTGTATCCCGTGCTGATGCTGCTGGTGGTAACGCTTGCGTTTAATTTTCTAGGGGACGCACTAAGGGATTTTTACGATCCTTACGGCGAGGTATTCCGAAGGCGGAAAAATCCTTTAAAAAAATCAAAGAAACAAAGTTCTCCGAATGAAATATTCGGCGCAAACATTGAAACCGAATCTGAAAAAAATGCGGAAAACGAGGTTGCCGCTGATAATACGATTCTTTCTGTCCGAAATCTTTGGGTCTCTTTTGACGTTTTTAGAGAACGGAAGCGTGAAAAAATCTTTGCGGTAAAAGGCGTAAATTTTGACCTTAAAAAAGGCGAAATACTTGGGATTGTAGGCGAATCCGGCAGCGGAAAATCCGTAAGCACTACGGCGATTCTTTCTCTTACAGGTGCAGGCGGAAGCGTGCAGGGAAAAATATTTTACGGCGGAACTGATTTGGCGTCTCTTGGAAAAAAGGAGCTGAGGCTCTACCGTGGACGGGAAATCGCACTGATTTTTCAAGAGCCGGGACGCTCGTTCGACCCCTTGCAGACAATAGGCGGTGTTTTTCTTGAGGCGTTCAGGAACGTCGAGCCTGAAATATCGAAAGCCGATGCTGCAAAAAAGGCGATTTCTCTTCTTGAGGAGGTCGGACTTTCTGATGCGGGCGAAAGACTTTCTGCATATCCGCATCAGTTTTCAGGCGGACAACTTCAGCGCATAGGAATTGCCCTTGCTCTTGCCCAGAACTGCAAGGTCCTCATAGCCGACGAGCCTACCACAGCCCTTGACGTTACTGTCCAGTCGCAGATTGTCTCGCTTCTTTTTAGGCTCAAGGAAGAAAAATCTCTTTCGATAATTTTCATAAGCCACGACATAAACCTTGTTGCCGAAATAAGCGACAGGATTGCCGTCATGTACAAAGGAAAGATTGTCGAACTTTCGTCTTCCGACAAAATAATGAAGGAACCGGAACATCCGTACACAAAGGCTCTTCTTTCTTCCGTTCCTTCGTTCGGAATGCATTACACAAAAGAAAAACTTTTTTCGATTTCGCCTGAAATGAGAAACGAATTTCTTGAAAAACCGTCCCTTCCTCTTTCCGGAACGAAAGACGCTTTTTTTGCGGACGAAAATTTTTCTTCCGATTCGGAATCGAGTTTCCAAAACGGCGAGCATAATTGAGGTTTTTATGGAATATGAACTTGTAAAATGCGATTTAAAAAACATTCCGTGCTTTGGGGTGGCAGGAAATTTCACGGAACATCTTGAGCAGGCCGGGGAAGCGGATTTTTTTAAGGATGATTTTTTCGATAAAAATTCGCCCAAGGCGATATTTCCGACATATTTTCCAAAGTCTTCATCTGTAATTCCCCGATTTCTGAACGTCTTTCCGTTTTCATCTAAAATTATTTCATTTCCGCCGGAAGAGAAAAAAATCCAGATTGAAAGTGAATGTGCCGTAGTTTTCGACCTTATTTGGAAAAACGGATTTATAAACGACATGAAAAGCGTATGTTTTTCCGCCTCGAACGATTGCTCGATTCGGAAAGCCGGAAGCGTAAAGATAAGTCAAAAGAAAAACTGGGGCGAAAATTCAAAAGGTTTTTCCGAAAAAGCCATCGCTCTTCCGTCGTTCGACGAAAATTCCCTGCTTTCTGACTACAGGATAAAAAGCTACCTTTTCAGAAACGGAAAGGCATACGAATATGGCGAGGATTCTCCCGTAAGGGAATATTCGTGCGTCTTCAAAAATCTTACTTATTGGCTTATTGAAAAATTCAATACGCAGAAAGACGAAGGCGTTACTGAAAATCTTCTTTCGTACATGAATTCTGTCGGCAAGCCGGAACGGATTATGGTCTCGCTTGGTTCAACAAGGTACACGGAATACGGAAATGAAAACTATCTTCAAAAATCGGATGAAGCGCTGGTCATTTTGTACCCCGAAAGCCGCTACACAAAAGAAAAAATCGCCTGTCTTGTCGAAAACAGAGATTTTTCCTGCGACGACATAATTTTTTTGAACCAAAAAATCATTTAAAATCCTAAACTATTTTTTTCCAACGCCGACATTCTATGTAAGGGAAGAAGTTTCTCACACCGCTTCTCTTGAGGATGTCATATGAACGATTTTACAAGGGCTGTAGACCTTCTTCACCGAACGATGGACGCCACGGCTCTTCGCTATCAGGTAACGGCGAACAATCTTGCGAACAGCGAAATTCCGAATTTCAAGCGAACCACGGTAAATTTTGAAAGCGAACTCAAGCGTGCTTTCGAAAGCGAAAAAAAAGCGAGGGACGGTTTTCAGCTTACACGAACGGATGATCGCCATATTCCGCTGAATGAACCTTACGACTACCGTTCAGTGGAACCACGCCGAGTTCTTGATTACACTACGACTTCAAAGCCGAATGGAAACAATGTGGATGCCGAGACAGAGGCGAACAATATCCTCCAAATCCAGATGCAGTACAGGCTTCTTACGCAGATAACAAACTTTGAGTTCAGCCAGATAAACACTGTCCTGAAAAAATAGATTTTAGATAATTGCTAGGAGTTTTTATGGGACTTTTTACTTCGATAAATATAGCTTCAACGGGAATGGCTGCAGAGCGGCTTCGTTCCGACGTTATTTCGGACAACATAGCGAACGCTTCTTCCACACGCACTCAGGATGGAGGTCCGTTCAAAAGGTCTCGTGTGATTTTTGAGCCTATCGCACAAAAGCATCCGCAGTGGAGATCTCCGTTTTCTCCAAGCGACCTTGATAACGGTCCCGGAAAAGGAGTGAAGGTCCGGGAAATCGTAAAAGATACTTCTCCGGGGCATCTTGTGTATGCGCCTGAGCATCCGGACGCTATAAAATCCGGTCCGAATGCAGGCTATGTCGAATATCCGAACGTAAACATAGTGAACGAAATGGTGGATCTTATTTCTGCAAGCCGTGCTTACGAGGCAAATTCCACCGTGATTGAAGGTGCCAAGGGAATGTTCAACGCCGCCCTTGACATTGGAAGATAGCTGTCGTATGGACATTAAGGAATTCTTCGTATAGAATTCCTTAAATATACTTTGGGTGGGGGTAAAGTATGGAAATTCCTGAATTCGGCTCTTTGAAGATGACAAGGACCGACGAATCTCATTATGGACATCAAAAACTTCTGAAGACAGAGGAAGCCGGAAAAATCCTGAACACGGAAAATTCTTCGAAGATTGGCATGGAAAAGACTCGCCTTTCTTTCGAGGACTTTCTTGTCGATGCAGTAAAATCCATGAACAGGCAGCAGTTGGATGTCGGCAAAATACAAGAGAAACTCATCACTTCTCCGGACGAAGTTGATATTCACGATGTTACAATAGCGATGAGCAAAGCCCGTCTTTCCCTGAATCTTGCGCAGTCTGTTATAGACAGGCTTATTCAGGGCTGGAACGAGATAACCACGACCAGATAACTTGCTGTTGTTTTCTATAGTTTTAGTTCTTGTTGAATTTGCTCTTGTGTGATATAATTCAACGAATTTACGCTAAATTTCTTTAAATTCGTTCACGGGAGGGGTTCAATGAACGAATGGCTTAAAAAGATGATTGGGAAGTTCAAAGATTTTTGGAAAAACAGCTCAATCGTAAAAAAAGTTATTCTTGTAGGCGTTGTTGCCGTCATAGCGGTGGTCATAATTGTAACCGCAAAGGTTTCAGCAAGGCCGGACACGGTAAGGCTCTATGATACTCCGGTAACCGATGAATCCATGAGAAGTCAGATTGTCGTTCGCCTTAATCAAGAGAACGTTCAGGCGGAAGTCGATTCTGCAGGTTATATTTCAATCGGAAAAAATGAGAACAAGGACAGGCTTCTTTCGATTCTTCTTTCGGAAGGTCTTCAGCCTGCGTCTTGGGATCCTTACGAACAGTTCTACCATCGTTCATGGTCTGATACGGACCAAGAACAGAACGTAAAGCTTAAAAACGCCGCCACCGCAAAGGTCGCGCAGTCTCTTGAAGCCTTGGACGGCATTCAGAAGGCTTGGGTTACGATAAACATTCCCGAAGTCCGCCTTTTCCGCTCCGACCAGAATCCGGTGTCCGCTTCGATTATCCTGCGTCTTTCTTCGTCGAGCGACCTTGAAAGCAACGTAAGGCGGCAGAAAAGCGTTGAGCGGCTTGTTCTCACTATGATAGAGGGGCTGAAATCCGAAAATCTTACCATCACGGACACGGAAGGAAAGACGCTGAACGATTTCGAGGGGCTTGCCGAAAGCGACCGCCTTTCTTCCATTCAAAAACAGCAGAAAATCAGGCATGAAGAGGAAGCCAAACTCAAGGCGTACATCGTAAATATGTTCGAAGGTCTGCAGGTCGGCGCAGGCGAAGGAAACAAGCCTTCCCGAAAGCAGATCGGGGACGTTGTTGTGAACCTTGAGATGGATATGTCCGAGAAAAATCAAGAATCCACAATTTATACTCCGATTCAAAGGAAAGCCGACAACCCTAACACGCCTTATGACGACTCCGATTATGTGGATACGCTTCCCATATCGCAGCAGACCGTAACAAAAAAATGGGAAGGAACGGGTTATAATCCAGAAGGTCCAAGCGGAGTCGAAGGACAGACCCCTCCGGTTTATTCCGACATGTCGAACGTCATCGGAAGTTCCACGGAGACGGGCGTAACGCAGAACAATGTAATAAACACTACTCACACAAAAGAAATTGTTTCTCCGCAGATTGGACGCCGTTCGGTTTCGGTGAACGTTTCGGGAGTATTAAGTTTTGTCCGCGACCCAAAGACGTTCAAATATGTGTTTGACGAAGAAACTGGGCTTTTGAAGACAAAGTACACTCCCGTTCCTGCGGAGGATTTGCAGAAATACACAAGGCTCATCGAAGGGGCGATAAACTTCGACTCGAACCGGGGCGATAAAGTTTTTGTAACGGATATTCCAATCGATTATTCCGAATGGATAGAGGCGGAAAGCGCAAAGGAAATCTCAAAAATGCAGCGGAACAGGACGCTTCTTCTTGCTCTCGGTGCTGTGGCTGCCGTCCTTGTGGGCTTTATCATTGTCAGAATCATATCCAAGGAAATGGAGCGCCGCCGCCGTCTTAGGGAAGAGGAACTTTTGCGTCAGCAGCAGGCGGAACGCGAGAAGGCATTGTGGGAAGCAAGAGACGATGCGAATATGCAGGTTACGATGTCCGTGGAGGAAAGCCGCCGCGCGGAACTTCAGGAAAACGCAATCAATATGGCAAAAGAGCATCCTGAGGACGTGGCTCTGCTCATCAGAACTTGGTTGATGGAGGAATAGTATGGAAAATCAGTTTGATTCACCTGTTCTGAATTCCGAAGGCTTTGCTTTTGTTGCCGAAGGAATCGATAAACGTGTTCTTACCGGAAAGGAAAAAGCTGCAATGCTCATGGGAGAACTTTCAGGATATACAGAAGCCATCGTTCCGTATCTTACCACAAAAGAATTGAATGTCCTTAGAAAGACATTGAAGAAAATGGGAAAAAAAGTTGAGATTAATCGGGAGATAAAAATGCTTGAGGAAATCAACAGGTTCGGGCTTTCAAGAAAGATAAATTTCCCGAAACCTTCTCTTTTCAACAAGGCGATATATGCCAAGGAACACGAGGACAAAAAAAGCAAGGATTACCTGCACGGACTTTTCAGAAGTCCCGATGCCGTCGCCAACGTGCTTAGCGTTTGGCTAAAGGAGGACTGATATGGCAGAAGAAGCTGCTTCGGAATCTACAGCTCCAAAAAGCTCTCCCAAACCCGTACCGAAACCGGGAAGTTTGAAGCCCGTGTCATCGGGAAAGAAGGACAGAAAGGACTACAAGAGCCTTTCCGGAAGGCAGAAAGCTGCGATTTTTTTGGTCTCCCTTGGCTCTGACATATCCTCCGAGATAATGAAGCATCTTAGGGAGGACGAGGTTGAAACTCTGACGTTTGAGATTGCCCGTCTTGAGACCGTTGACGCGGAATTCAAGGATGCGGTTCTTGAAGAATTCCAGGAGTTGATGAATGCCCAAAACTTCATCACGACAGGCGGCATCGACTATGCTCGGGAACTTTTGGAAAAATCTTTGGGAAGCCAAAAAGCCATCGACATAATAAACAGGCTTACTTCCAGTCTTCAGGTTCGTCCATTCGATTTTATCCGAAGGACAGACCCCGCCCATCTTCTGAACTTTATCCAGCAGGAACATCCGCAGACTATAGCCCTTATCCTTGCGTATCTTGATCCGGGAAAGGCGGCTGTAATTCTTCAGAATCTTCCTGAGGAAATGCAGCCGGAAGTTTCCAAGCGTCTTGCGACGATGGACCGTACGTCTCCTGACGTATTGAGGGAAGTCGAGCGTGTTCTTGAGAAAAAACTTTCCACGCTTTCAAGCGAAGACTACACGGCGGCAGGCGGTGTCGAGTCCATTGTCGAGATATTGAACCTTGTAGACCGTTCTTCCGAGAAGGCCATCATCGAGTCGCTTGAAGAGGAAGACCCTGATTTGGCGGAAGAAATCAAAAAGCGAATGTTCGTGTTCGAGGACATTGTTATGCTGGACGACAGAGCGATTCAGAAAGTTCTTCGCGAAGTGGATACTCAGGAACTTTCAAAGGCGTTGAAATCCGTTGATACCGAGGTTCAGGACAAGATTTTCCGCAATATGTCAAAACGTGCCGCCAGCATGCTCAAAGAGGACATGGAATTCATGGGACCTGTAAGGCTCAAGGACGTTGAGGAAGCGCAGCAGAAAATCGTTTCTACAATCCGTCGCCTTGAGGATTCCGGCGAAATCGTCATCGCCCGTTCCGGTGAGGATGAACTTGTTCAGTAGGAACTTGAAGGAAAGATTTTTTGTTTTTGGGACACTGCCTTTGTTGAAGGCTGGACTTTTAGGATTTGAGGACAGGCAAAAATGGCGCAGACCGTATTTAGACCGAACGAGGTAAAAGCGAAGCAGGGCGACAAGATTACCCTGAAGTTGATACATGACTACACTCCCGAACCCGAAGTTAGCGAGGTTAAGGAAGATGTTTACGAAGGTCCTACAGCGGAGGACTTGCGTAAAGAGGCGGAAGCTTTCAGGGCTGGCTGGGAAATAGAAAAACAGCGTATGCTTGATGAGGCGCAAAACTCCGCTGACCAGATAGTTAAAAAAGCGGAGGAAGCGGCTTTTGAGGAAGTCCGCCGACAGTCTAACCAAGCACAAGTGATTAAAGCCGATGCCGAAAAGGAAGCCCAGGAGATAATCGCCAAGGCAAACAGCGATGCCCAGGACATAATAAATCATGCGCACGAAGAAGAAGCTGCGATAAGGGAAAAGGCATCCGCCCAGGGGTTTGACGAGGGCAGGGAACAAGGCTATTCGGAAGGTCGCGAGGAATCCGAAAGGCTTGTAGAGCGTCTTCATAAGATTATAGAGTCCGTCATGCTTCGCCGGGAGGAAATCCTCAAGGACACTGAGCAGCAGATTGTGGATCTTGTTATTCTTATGACCCGTAAGATTGTGAAAATCATTTCGGAAAACCAGCGGGGTGTTGTGCTGAGCAATGTTCTTAGCGCGCTAAAAAAAGTGAAGACAAGAGGGGATGTTACAATCCGTGTGAATCTTGACGACTACAAGACAACAACCGAGCACAAAGCGGAGTTCATAAAGCGTGTGGAGAACGTTAAGGGAATCACCGTGCTTGAGGATTCTTCCGTGGACAAGGGCGGTTGCATCGTCGAAACGGACTTTGGAGCGATAGACGCAAGGATTGCAAGCCAACTTGGGGAACTTGAGAACAGAATTCTTGAGATTTCTCCGGTAAAACCCGTCGAAAAGAAAAATAAGATGCCCCAATCAGCTTCAGCAATAGCCGAAGCCAGGGTGAACGGCGAGATAGAGTAAAAGGAATGAGTCCATGGAAGAACTTTTACTCAAAGACAATTTCAATTTTTCAAAGTACATAGACACAATCGTAGACTATGATCCGATTCTTTACATAGGCTATGTGGTCGCCGTGAACGGACTTGATGTTACATCAAAAGGTCCGTGCGCACAAAAAGGCGAAATCTGTTCGATAAAACTTGACGACGGCTCCGAGATTATGGCGGAAGTTGTTGCGTTGCGCGAAGAATATGTAAAACTCACCGTATTCGGTCTGACAGACGGAATCGAAGTGGGATGCGAGGTCGTAGCTTCCGGAAAGCCTTTGCAGGTTCCGGTGGGCTGGTCTTTGCTTGGAAGGACCATCGATGCCACTGGAAAACCGTGCGATGGACTTGGAGAAATCATTCCCGAATCTTACTATCCTGCTGTAAAGCCCGCCCCCGATGCGATGACAAAAAAAGAAATCAGCCGGCGCATAACCACGGGGGTGCGTGCCATCGACTCCATGCTTACGATAGGAAAAGGGCAGAGGATAGGCGTGTTCGCAGGTTCCGGGGTGGGAAAATCCACGCTTCTTTCTATGATTGCACGCAATACCGATGCGGACATAAACGTGATAGGTCTTATAGGGGAGCGAGGTCGCGAGGTCCGAGATTTTATAGACAGAGACCTTGGACATGAAGGCATGAAACGCTCCGTCGTTGTTGTGGCAAGGGGCGACGAACCTGCGATATCAAGGCTTCGCGCGGCGCAGGTATGCACGGCGATTGCCGAATATTTCAGGGATCAGGGAAAAGATGTCATGCTGATGATGGATAACGTAACCCGTTTTGCAAAAGCCCAGCGTGAGATAAGCGTCTCAAGCGGAGAAGTCCCGGCCCAGCGCGGTTATCCTCCTAGCGTTTTTGATTCGATTCCCAAACTTCTTGAGCGTACAGGCACGAACGCATTCGGAACAATCACTGCGATATATGCGGTTTTGGTTGACGGGGATGACATGAACGAACCTATCGCCGACACCGTACGGGGAGTCCTTGACGGGCATATAATTCTTAGCCGCCGCCTTGCAGACAGTTTTCATTATCCTGCGATAGATATTCTTCAGTCCGTTAGCCGACTTTCAAAACGGGTCTCCGGAAAGAACACGCAGAAAGCCGTGGGAAAAATCCGAGAGTTGATGGCGGTCTACCGTAACAATTCCCAGATGATAAACGCAGGCATATATCAAAAAGGAACTTCCCCGGATATAGACGAAGCCATAGAAAACCACGACCCGATAGAGGCGTTCCTTAGGCAGGAGGAATATGAGCCATGCTCTATGGAAGACACGCTTAGCGGTCTTTCCGAGCTTTCGGGAATCGAGATTCCGTCCGACGAGTACGTGGAAGAGCCGTGCCGAGGAATGAAAAGCGCAGGGCAGATAGCGGACGAAAAGGCGCTCGGACTTCACGTTGACACTAACATTCCATCGGATTTGTAGGCGGATTTATGAGGGCGTTTTCGTTCAGCCTTGGCGACGTTCTTGAATTCAGAAAATTCGAGCAGAAACAGGCGGAAATAGAACTTGGTAAAGCCCTCTCATCGGAAAACGAAATCCAAAAAAAATTGGATGCATTGGCTTTTCAAAAAATCACCGTTCAAAAAAATGTCAGAGATTCAAAGGATTTTTCGGAAATAGCCGGAGCTTCTGCGTATTTTGACTTTATAAAACGAGAGAGCGAATCGCTTTTTGAAAAAATGGCTGAAGCCCGTCTTTTAACGGAAAAAAGGCGGGAAGAACTTAAACTTGCCATGCAAAAGGTGGATTCTCTTGAAAATCTTAAAGAAAACGAACTTTCCGAATACAAACGCATGGCGCTTAGTGAAGAGGACACGGAAAACGACGACATAGCGACATCCCGTATCGGGCTTTCGGAGGCCGGAGAATTCCAGCCTAATATTTGAATGCGCTTCCTCCTATGAACTCTCTTATTATGGAACGAGGCGGAACTGCCGTGGGGTCAATCGTCGCAAAATTATCCAAAAAACTCAAAAGTGTGCAGGCATCCACGTATTCGCTTTCGGTGGGTTTTACGCATCTTAAAAGCGGTTCTGCGTATATTTTAAGTACGCTTAGTTCGTAGTCGAGAGCCGTGTTCAAAATGGCGTCCGCATTGTTCTGGAACGGAAAAATATGTTTTTCTTCGCCGTTCCTGACGCTAGGCCACATGGCTATTGTTCCGGCCGCCGATTTTCCCCGGAACTGGTAGTCCCGAACAATCCGTCTTATAAGCCTGTTGTTGCTGGTTGATATTCTGTTGTGGTCGTCAAGGTTCAGCTGGGTGAGCGCAGAAAGATAAATCTTGAACTTCATATCCTCTGGGATTTTGGGAGTAAGCCTTGGATTCAGTCCGTGGATTCCTTCCATTATTAGAATCTCGTTTTCCGCAAGCCTGAGTGTGTTTTTTTTCTCGAATGACTGCACTCCGGTCATAAAATTGTAGGTCGGAATTATTACTTCTTTTCCGTCAAGAAGGTCTACAAGTTCCTCGTTCAAAAGCTGAATGTCAAGGGCTTCAAGACATTCAAAGTCGAGATTCCCGTTCTCGTCTACAGGATTTCTGTCATGTCCTACGTAGAAACAGTCAAGCCCTATGATTTTGGGAACGTAACCCATCGCCTGAAGCTCAAGCGCAAGTTTTTTGCTTGTAGTGGTTTTTCCCGAACTTGAAGGACCTGCTATGAGGACGACGCGCGCCTTTTTCTTTTCGGCGATTTGGTCGGCTATGTCTGCAATGCATTTTTCCTGGAGAGTTTCCGTTATGTCTATGAAATCGTTTATTTTGCGCTCCACTATGAGCCTGTTCAGGTCTGCTACGGCTGTTACGCCGAGTCTTTTTCCCCATGTCTTGTATTTGCTGTAGATTTCAAACAGTTTTGGCTGGTCGCAGAATTCTTTAAGTTCATGCGGATTTGTTGTTGAAGGAAATCTAAGAAGAAAGCCCTGTCCGTATTTCATAAGGCCGAATGTTTTTAGCATTCCTGTGGCGGGTGCAAGCGGACCGAAATACAGGTCGCAGTAATCTTTGATTGTGTTGACCTTTACCCGTGGCGGACATACGAATTCCAGCTGGTCCCGTGTTTTTATCTGTCCGCTTTTTTCAAAGACAGTCAAAGCCTGTTCGTAGGAAATGCAGTTTGTTTCAATCGGAATGTTTTCTTGAACCATGCTGCGCATTTTGCTTTCGATTGCGGAAACTGCGGACTCTTCGATTTCTTTTCCGTTTTCAAGCGTGTAGTAATATCCGTAGTCCAGCGAATGGCCGACAAGCAGCCTTGTCTCAGGATAGAGCGAATGGCTTGCCGCAGCCAAAAGAAGGCAAAGCGACCTTCGGTATACGTTCGCCCCTTCCTTGGAATCCATCATCACAGGCTGGATTTTCGAGTCGTATTTTATTTTTTTGTCGAGCGAATATATTTTGTTGTTTATTTTTACTGCAAGCACATTTTCCGGTTCAGAACTCAGCTCTTCAAGAAGCGCGCCCGCTTTTGTTCCGTGTTCAATTTCATCCGTTCTTCCGTCCGGGAATTGGATTGTAATATGGCTGTGTTTCATCAGGTTCTCCTAAAAATAATGTTCCGCATCTAAAAAAGACGATGTGCACATTCTACAGTAAAAAATCCATATAGAAAATGGCTGACTTATTAGGCTGACGAAGTTATACCTTCTCAGGAATTCAGCAACCGCAGATTGTTTCAATAATTGAGGATTGCTGAATTAGCGCCGTTTCGTAATGCTAATGAGAAACGGAATAGAAAGTTCAAGTTTTCGATACGAAAATTTGAGGTTTACAAGGCAGCCATATTGCATCTGCCGAAGTAAAACCTTACCTAAAATGCAGAACTTGAACAAAGTCGCAACTTTGGAAACTGCTGAATTGGGGAACTGTGCGTTACCTAATGCGGTAAGTTCGGCTTACCTGCCAAGGTAATGGGGCGTTACCGCATAGGGTAAGTGTGACTTACTGCATAGGGTAAGTGTGACTTACCGCATAGGGTAAGTGTGCGCTCCCTTATAAGGGAGGAATGCGCTCCCTAGTAAGGGAGGACAGTCTTCCCTTATAAGGTAGATGTGTACTACCTTATAATGGTCGTCACCCGTAGACTATAATCTACGCCGGTCGTAGAGCATAATCTACGTCACCCGTAGACTATAATCTACGACTGACGTAGAGCATAATCTACGCCTGTCGAAGTACGTAATCTACGTCCGCCGTAGTTATATCGTTCTTAAAAATCAGTAAACTCAGTCTTTGTGAAAGCGAAGGATTTATGAAGGAAGGCATTCCAGCTGTAAGTCTTCTAATTTTCTTTTTTGAATCGGGGAATAAAGCGGTTTACCCGCCTGCAATAGTCGTCAAACGCCTTTCCGAATCGTTCCGAAAGCCATTTTTCTTCCGTGAGCTTTATAAAAATTGTTAGGTAAAGCCAAAACAAAGGCGGAAGAAAAAGCAGATATAGATTTCCGCACATAAAAATAGAACCGGAACAAATAAACAAAAATGCCGAATATATCGGATTTCGAACGTGTGCATAAATGCCGTCGGTAACGAGCGTGTCCGCTTTTATTTTGGATGTAATGCGGGAAAATATAACAGCTGAAATCCACATCCAAAGCCCTGAAAGAATTGCAATAATGCCTGCAATCTTAAAAGGAATATAAGATTTAAGTTCAAATTGAGGAATGATTCCGAGCTTAAAAAGGAAGATGCCCGCCGCCGTAATAATGATTAGCGGAGCTACGCACAAAGGCCCTACTCCCATAACAGGTAAATGTTCTTTTTTGCTTAAAGTATTCTCTTTCATATGTCAGTTCAATGTCGATTATTGGGAAAGCATTGCACAAAGTCAAGTGTATAGGTTATTCATGCATTTAAAGAAGGCGCAGATTCTTTTTTTTAAGTTTTTATTAATCTAAAAAAGGCTGTCATTATTTTTTATTGTCGTTTTCTTTAATTGTAAAAGCCGATTGAATTCACTATAATTTTTTTCCATGAATGCGATTGAATTGGAAAAGGCGTATAACCCTAAGGATTTTGAGGATAGGATTTATGGCGAATGGGAACGGAAAGGCTATTTCAAGCCCGGAAGCGATATTTCCTCTCCGGTGCATGACGAATACGTAAAAAAATGCGAGTGCGGTTCTTCCTGCGGAAAAAAAGGCACTTATTCCGTGGTAATTCCTCCTCCGAATGTAACCGGAGTTCTTCACATGGGACACGGACTCAACAACACTCTTCAGGATATAGTAGTCCGCTATCACAGAATGAACGGCGACAACACACTTTGGCTTACAGGAACGGATCATGCGGGAATAGCAACGCAGAACGTGGTCGAACGCCAGTTGAAAAAAGAAGGAAAAAGCCGCAACGACATAGGACGAGAGGCATTCCTTGAGCGGACCTGGGCTGTAAAGAATGACCATCACACTACAATCGTAAAGCAGCAGAAGAAACTTGGAAATTCCACGGATTGGGATAGAGAACGCTTCACCATGGATGAGAGGCTTTCCAGTGCGGTCCGGGACGTTTTTGTCACTCTCTATGAGCGAAATCTTATCTACAAAGGACGTTATCTTGTTAACTGGTGTCCACGATGCGGAACTGCGCTTGCCGATGACGAGGTAGAACATACCGATACCCAAGGAGCGATGTATCATATCTGGTATGAGTTTGCCGACGGTCCTTCGCCGGACGGTTCTACGAAAATTGAGATTGCGACAACACGACCGGAAACCCTGCTAGGAGATACGGCGGTAGCTGTAAATCCGAACGACGAGCGTTATAAAGACATTGTAGGAAAGTCGCTTAGACTTCCGTTGACAGATAGAACTATCCCGATAATTGCCGACAATTATGTTGACAAGGAATTCGGAACCGGAATGGTGAAAATCACGCCTGCCCACGATCCGAACGACTGGCAGGTCGCCCAAAGAAACGGACTTGAAGCAATAAACATTTTGAATCCGGACGGAACGCTTAATGAAAACTGCCCTGAAAAATATCGAGGTTTAAGTTGCGCAAAAGCAAGGGCGTTGATAGTTCAGGACTTGATTGACTTGGGACTTTTTAAGAACGAAGAAAAAATAACCCATTCCGTCGGACATTGCTACAGATGCGACACCATAGTAGAGCCTTATCTTTCATATCAGTGGTTCGTGAAAATGCAGCCTTTGGCTGAAAAAGCGCTCAAGGCATGGAAGGACGGCGATGTCCGCTTTTTCCCCAGAAAATGGGAGAACACGTACGAGCATTGGCTTTCAAACATTCGCGACTGGTGCATATCTCGCCAGCTTTGGTGGGGACACAGGATTCCTGCATGGTATTGCGCATCCTGCGGCGAGACTATCGTAAGCCGCACCGAACCTGAAGTATGCCCAAAGTGCGGCGCACAAAAAGAAAAACTTTCTCAAGATCCGGACGTTCTTGACACTTGGTTTTCTTCCTGGCTTTGGCCGTTCTCCACTTTCGGTTGGCCTGAAATTACGGACGATTACAAGAACTTTTTTCCGACATCTGCTCTTGTAACCGCCTACGACATCATATTTTTCTGGGTAAGCCGTATGATAATGGCGTCGCTTGAGTTCACCGGAAAAGTTCCGTTCAGAGACATCTACATACACGGTCTTGTGCGTGATAAGCAGGGACGCAAGATGTCAAAGTCCCTTGGAAACGGTATCGATCCTCTTGAGATAATCGATATTTACGGTTCCGACGCTCTGAAATTCACGCTTTCGTTTATGTGCGCCCAAGGACAGGACATTCTTATTGACAAGGACAGTTTCAAACTCGGCTCAAGGTTCTGCAACAAGGTGTGGAACGCAAGCCGATATATTTTGGGAAATCTTGAGGGAAGGACGCTTGTTCCGGTTTCCGACAATGACCTTACCGAACTTGACAGATGGATTTACGGACGGCTTAACGCTGCGGTAAAGGCGAACAGGGAGGCTTTGGAAAACTACAGGTACAACGACGCGGCTTCAAGTTTGATGGAATATTTTTGGAACGAATTCTGCGACTGGTATGTGGAAGCGACAAAGTTGAGTTTTTGGCACGGGGACGAATCCGAAAAAAACAGAGCCGTTTCCGTTCTTCTTAATGTGCTTGAAGAGTCGCTTAGGCTTCTGCATCCGTTCATTCCTTTTGTGACGGAGGAAATATATGGAAAACTTCCGCTTTCAGAGATTGTTGCAAACCGTACAAAATCAGGCGAATGTCATATTATTTCCAACTCAAAATATTCTTCGATGCTTATAAACGCTCCTTTCCCTGAAGTCGTTCCCGAGCGTTCCGACGATACTGTTTTTCTGCGCTTTGATACTCTTAAAGACTTGATTGGAAAAGTCAGGGCGCTTAGAACCGAATGCGGAATTGATCCTGCAAGCAAAATAAACATCGCGATTATCGTTACAAAGGGAAGCGGTGCTGAAGTCTGCCATGAAAAACAGGACATGATAAAACTTCTTGCAGGTTGTGCAAACATTTCTTTTGCTGATTCAAAACCTGAAAGTTCAGTAGGAACTGTCGGAAAAGGCTTTGAGGCGTTTGTAATTGTGGACGATTCCATAAACAAGGAGCAGCTTCTTTCAAGGTTTAAAAAAGAGATTGCTAGCGAATCGGAATGGATAAAGAAGTCCGAAGCAAAACTGAACGGAAATTTTTCAAAGCATGCGCCTGCAGAGCTGGTTGCACTTGAAAAAGAAAAAATGGAAGAAAGCAAACGGAAAATACAGAAACTTGAGTCTTACATAGAAAGTCTTTGATTTATAAAAAGAGTGTATTAATCAGGAGGCAAGATGGAAAAGAAAAAATATAAGATGAAAATCGACAGGTCTAAGAACATGAATACCCAAGGAATGCAGAAACTTGCGGATATAAGCCTTGCGCCTTATATGCAGCTTGCGACTAATCTTATAGGAAAGGCGCGTCATGCAGGCGGAAATATGTTCCGCCATCAGATGGATACTCTTGCAATCCTCATAGACTACGACTACATTGATTCTGTTCTTTTAAAGGCGTCCGTGGTTCACGACACGGTTGAAGATCTTCCTGATTTTGATAAAAACCTGATAAGAAATGCGGATTCTGAAGGCGAAGACGTGCTTTCTCTTGTCCTTGAAGTTACACGCAGAGAGAACGAGAATAAGAAGCAATTTCTTAAAAGAATTCTTGACGAAGGAAGTCAAAAGGCAAAGATTCTAAAATGTGCCGACAGGATAAGCAACATGATTTCATTGGGGTACGTTACCGACCCTGATTTTATCGAGCGCTACTGCAACGAGACGGAGTTTTTTCTTTTTCCGATGGCTCTTGAAATCGATTTTAATATGTATCAGGAACTTATCGGTCTTGTAATGACAAGGCGGCGTTACCTTGAGGACGGCGGATATTTCTGCAAGATGAAAAAAGATTCCGCGCCGGAAAAAAAGGAGAACGAATGAGTTTCGGTTTTGTGAGGGCATGCTGCGTATCGCCTTCTTTGAAAGTCGCCGACTGCGCTTTTAATTCGGAAAAAATAATTGAAAAAGTCCGCCTTGCCTCAAAAAAAGGCGCTTCAATAATCGTGTTCCCCGAACTTTCCATAACCGGCTGCACCTGCGCCGAGCTTTTTTTACAGAAAAAACTTCAGGACGAAGCAATCCAATCTCTTGAACTGATTGCGTCCAAGACACGGACTTTTGATTCTTTGGTTTTGGTTGGACTTCCAGTTTGCGTGGAAAATCTTCTTTACGATTGTGCAGCCGTAATATACAAGGGAAAAGTTTCGGCTCTAATTCCGAAGACTTTTTTAAGCTCTCACGACGGCTTGTGCCGGGGGCGATATTTTTCGTCCGCGAATAATTCTTCTTTTAAGACGGTAAAAATTTCTGAAAAAATCGGTTCTGTCCCTTTCGGAAAAGATATTCTTATCCGTGTAAGTTCGACGGATTCTTTTGTGCTTTCCGTTGAACTCGGCGAAGACCTTGCCTCTCCTTTTTCGCCGTCGATAAAAGCCTCGCTTGCCGGGGCGAACGTAATCGCAAACCTTGCCGCATCGGAAGAAACCGCAGAAAAAAGCGAACGCAGAAAAGACATCGTTAAGGTTCACAGTTTGCGCACCGTTTCCGCATATCTTTATTCGAACGCCGGAAGCGGAGAGTCTTCCCAGGATTCGGTATTTTCGTCTCACAGCATGATTTTTGAAAGCGGGACGGAATTGGCGGAAATCGCTCCGTTCTCAAAAAACGAGATGATATATGCTGACGTTGATGTCGAACGCATAATGCAGGAACGAAGAAGAAATCAGGCGTTTTTTAACGGGGATGTCTCCGTTGACCTTTCAGGATTTAGGACGATAGAGGTTTGCATGAAGGAAAATCGCATTTCTTTTAACGCTCTTCAAAGGAAAGTTCCTTCGCTTCCGTTCATTCCGGACGAAAAGAAAAAAAGAGACGCTCGCTGTGAGGAGGTTTTTGCGATACAGGCGGAAGCCCTTGCACGTAGAATCCGCCAGTTGAATCCTTCGTCTTTTGTTATAGGGCTTTCAGGCGGTCTTGATTCTGCCCTTAGTCTGCTTGTAACCTGCAGGGCGCTTGACCTTTGTTCTCTTCCACACTCTCAGATAATTTGTATTTCAATGCCCTGTTTCGGAACGACCGAAAGGACTAAAAATAACGCACTCCGTCTTGCATCATCATGCGGAGTTACGTATAAAGAAATTCCCATCGCGGAAGCCGTCCTTCAGCATTTTAGGGATATCGGGCATGATGAGAACATTCAGGATGTAACATACGAGAATGCCCAAGCCCGTGAAAGAACCCAGGTGCTTATGGACATCGCAAACAAGAGCGGCGGAATTGTGATTGGTACGGGAGATTTGAGCGAACTTGCGCTTGGCTGGTGTACGTACAACGCAGACCACATGAGCATGTACGGAGTGAACGCATCCGTTCCCAAAACGCTCATTCGTGAAATCGTGCGCTGGCTTTCTGAAAATGCTGAAAATCCGGAACTTTCTTCCGTGCTTTCCACTCCGGTAAGCCCTGAACTGATTCCGCCGAAAGACAGAAAAATCTTTCAACAGACCGAAAGCATCGTTGGCCCTTACGAACTCCACGATTTTTATCTTTACCATGTTGTCCGGTTTGGTTTTTCGCCCAAAAAGATACTTTTCCTTTCGGACGCTTCAGACCTTACGTACAGCCATGCGGAAAAACTAAAATGGCTGAAAGTTTTTTACAAAAGATTTTTTTCGCAGCAGTTCAAGAGAAACTGTATGCCCGACGGAGCGAAAGCCGGTTCCGTTTCTCTTTCTGCAAGAAGCGACTGGAAAATGCCCAGCGACGCATCCGCTTCTCTTTGGCTTGCTGAACTTGAAAGGCTTTCCTAATGCTTTCGTATTTACACGAATTTCATGCGGGAAACCATGCGGATATTCTTAAGCATTTTGTGCTTTTTTGCACAATAAAATATCTGAACAGAAAGAATAAGCCGTATTCGTTTTTTGACACACATTCGGGAAGCGCCCTTTATGATATGAAAAGCGAAAAAGCTGAAAAAACAGGAGAAGCCGCCGTCGGAATAGAAAAACTTCTTTCCGCTTCAAAAAAAAATCCCGATTCCGTTCCTGAAACTCTTAAAGACTATCTTTTTTTTGCGGAAGATTTTGTCTTGAATGGGCTTTATCCCGGAAGTCCCGTTTTTGAATCGATGTGCGTTCTTCCGGAATCCAAATTATATCTTACGGAACTTCATAAAGCCGAACACGAAAAGCTTATTTCCAATATGAAAAAAATCCGCGGAGTCCGTCCGGTTATAAAAAATGATTCGGGCTGGTCTTTTATAAAGGGAAATGTTCCGCCGTTTTTAAAGCGGGGCGGAATTCTTTGCGACCCGAGTTACGAGGATTCAAGCGACTATGAGAATGCGGCTTTATATCTTTCCGCTGCGAACGAAAAATGGAGCGGCGCGACAATCCTTTTGTGGTGTCCGCTTATTGCAAACAGAAAGGATGAAATTAAACTTATGAAAGAAAAAATCCGTTCTGCCGTAAAACGAAAAATTCCATCCACGGAAGTGCTGGACATCCGGCTTTGTGTCGACACGGAAGACAGCCACACGGAAACCGACCTAAAAGATTCCATCGGAAGCGCAAAGCCCAGACTTTACGGAAGCGGAATGCTTGCCGTAAATCCGGGCTGGACTTTGATTGATGAGTGCAGGGAATGCCTTCCGTACCTTTCGCAAATACTTGGGCGGGACGGGAACGGCTCTTTTTGCGTTGAGTTTGTCTAGTTACGGGGAACAAAAAATGCAATCTCTTTCGTTTGCGTTTTTGTTCCGATTTTTTTGTTCCGATTTTTTAATTCAGATTTTTTAATTCAGATTTTTTAATTCAGATTTTTTAATTC
>ERZ772957.50-NODE-50-length-96705-cov-8.564387_pt1 | contig 96705 bp, 68 predicted proteins | sample MGYA00580682_ERZ772957 | MGnify/ENA primary metagenome ERZ772957 (study PRJEB29015, sample SAMEA2737921) | human oral metagenome | biome: human oral; feature: human-associated habitat; material: dental | place: China | collected 2025 ... | reverse complement strand
GTTTTTGGCCATTTACTATGCTTTTGCATTTCTCTTTGAAGAAAAATTCTCCCAAATTTGCATCCACAACCACTAGGAAATGGGGGTTAATCGCTAGTTGTTGCAACGCATTTTGCACCAAAACGCATTGCATTTTGCATCAAAACGCATTGCATTTTGCACCAAAACGCACTGCAATATGCACCAAAACGCAAGGCAAAATGCAACGAAACGCGAGGTAAAATACTGCAAAATGTAGCCAAAACCCACCAAAAACACTATTTTAAGCGTTATTTTAGGCATTTTGACCAATTGGAATGAAAAACTGCTTGGTGGCGTTTGGTTGAGCGTTTCATGTCGTTTTGCCTCCCTAATACGTGCTAAAAAGCATGTTTTTGTACCTTATTTCTCGTAAACATCAATGAGCCAATTGGTTACAAGCTTTTAAAATACGCGCGAAAATCCGCCCAATGCCTGGAAATTTTACGGCGAGGGCACTCATAATGTTAAATTTTGGTGCAAATATTTTACAACCTTATGGATGTTATTCAGAGCCATTGCATGACTCTGTTGAGTTTAATCCTTGTGCCAGTAAAAGAGCACTTACACGGAAGAGCTTTTGGGATGAATGATAGCCTGAAAAGGGAGCTTACCTTTCGAAAACGAATTCCGCAACGACTATTGATGGGCATTGCGGATAGAGAGACCGAGCCTATTTGCAGTTTAGCGGACAGCAATAATTACAATTAAGCCAAACCTACATCATGTGGCCACCTTCCCAATAAGTCTCCTCCATCATTATCCACTATGTACCACCGCATGGGCACGCGCCCCAATCCTGTAAAATAATATAAAATTAACGCTTTAAATTTGCTTTCACATGCAATATAATTGCACAAACAGAGTTTGTTACTATATAAAAGACTAACAACTATGATGATGAATGAGGCATTGCCAATAATCATTGCTTTTCTACTAAGCGTGTGTTTTGGGTTTGTTTTCATCCCTGGAATACTGAATTTCTGCAAGGAGAAGAACATCTACGACATACCTAACCAACGAAAGGTGCACAAAACGTTGGTGCCCCGACTAGGTGGCTTGGCGTTCGTTCCTGCAATAACCTTGTCGATAATAGTAGCTGTTGGCGTAATGAGCGTTGGCTTTACCGAACCAAAGATACAAGTAAGCTTATGGAGTATGGCATTCTTGGCCAGTTTGTTGCTGGTTTATGCCACAGGCGTTGTAGACGATCTCATTGGGCTTAACGCACACGTGAAGTTTGCTGTGCAAGTGATTACAGCTTGCGCACTACCCCTGTGTGGTCTTTACGTAAATAACCTTTATGGCTTTATGGGCGTACACGAAGTGCCTTATTGGCTGGGATTTCCCCTCACCGTATTCATCATCGTGTTTATAGACAACGCCATGAACCTCATTGATGGTATCGACGGGTTGGCCGCAGGCTTGTCTGTTCTAGCCCTTTTGGGCTTTCTGTTCGTCTTTGGTAATGCACAACTTATACCATACGCCGTTATCGTGGCCTCGGCTATCGGCATACTAATACCCTACATGCGCTTTAACATCTGGGGTAAAGCCGAGCAAAACCGCAAGATTTTCATGGGCGATTCGGGTAGCCTAACGCTAGGTTTCATCCTCGGTTTCCTCTTTGTGAAATCGGCCATGCACAATCCACCGCTCATGGCAGCATCTCCCGAACGCTTTGTACTGGCTTATAGCCTGCTCGTTGTGCCCGTTTTCGATGTGGTTCGGGTTGTTTTGCATAGGCTCCGCACCCGTCAGCCCTTGTTCTCTGCCGACAAAAACCACATTCACCATAAGCTAATGCGCCTGGGTATGACCCAGCATCAAGCCCTCATATTTATCCTTGCGCTTGCCATTGCCTATGTTGCCATGAACCTTTTGCTCTTCCCACTAGTCTCGATAACGGGCATCGTACTGATAGATGTGGCCACTTTCACCCTCTTTCAGCTTTTGCTTACTCGCAAAGTAGAACGAAAAGAATTGAAGATTGCAGCATGAAAAGATTGTTCGACCTCATCGTTTCGGCTCTTTGCCTCGTAATTTTCTCACCGCTCATCTTGCTTTGTGCCATCGCCATAAGGCTAGACGATGGTCTGCCTGTTATCTATACGCAAGAGCGTATCGGGCGTAAAGGAAAGCCTTTCTTTATCTATAAGTTCAGAACAATGTGCATGGATGCCGAAGAAAACGGCCCTATGGTACTGGAAGTAGACGGCGACGACCGACTTACACGTGTGGGTAAGTTTCTTCGCGAGCATCACCTTGACGAGTTGCCACAGCTTTGGAACGTGTTTAAGGGCGATATGTCTTTCATTGGGCCACGTCCCGAACGCCGCTTTTACATCGAACAGATTATGGCAAAAGATGCTCGTTACGAACAACTTTACGCCTTACGCCCAGGTGTAACGTCGTATGCCACGCTATATAACGGTTATGCCGACAGCATCGAAAAGATGCTTAAACGTCTGGAACTCGACTTATACTACCTGCAAAACCGCTCTTGGTGGATGGACACGCGCATTTTGGCCTGCACGTTCTTTAAGATTGCAGGCGGCAAGAAATTTTAGTTTCCCTCTCTCTTACGAACCCTCATCAGTTCTATCTACCAGCAATTCTTGGTTTCGTCTACCAGCTTTCGTCGGCCTTATAGCCACAAACTTATTTCTAACAAGTAGCGCGCCAGTTAGTAACCAACACATTCCCCACCCCATCTTCTTTGTTAGAAGAACTTTTCGCGGCAAGACTCCACTTTATTTTGCCAATAAATAAGAAAAATCGTAACTTTGCAATTACATAACATTCTAACATGGCATATGCAAAAGTTCATATCCTTAACATTGATAACACTTTCATGTCTTTCATCTTATGCTCAGGTGGAACAACAAAGTTCGTTACCCTCAAAAAATGACACAACAGCCATAGACAGTGCGGACTATTGGAGAAAACTCGACTTAAACGAGGTTATAGTCATTGCTGAAAAAACAGTGATTGACCATAAGCCCGACCGCATAGTTTATTATACTAAGAACGACCCATATGCAAAAGGGCTAAACGGAGTGGAAGTAATGCGCCGTCTTCCGCGTGTGTCTGTCGTAAACGAAGCAGTAAACGTTGCAGGTAAAGCCAACGTTCGATACATCATTGACGGGCGATTGCTGGAAACTTCCGAAAGCGAAACCTTGATGAAACTAAAATCCCTGCGTGCAGACAACATCGAACGAATAGAACTTTTCACCCTAGCTCCTGCCAAATATCCTGCTGCCGACAACGTGTGTTATATCGCCATCAAGACAAAACGTGACGAAACACTTGGTGTAAGTGGCAACGTGGACGCCAATCTCATCGTCAAAGAAAGCCTCAATAGCTATTTTGGAGGCGGCATTAGGCAAGCAACAAAACGCGTGGACTACTCCATAGACCTTAATTTCAACCGAAACAAGGGTATCAACGGCATCATTAGAGAGTACACTTTTGCCGACCACACCAAGCTGTCGCAACGTAGAAACGATTTCACCAACAAGCTTTTTAACCTTAACGCCTTGCTGAAATACAGGCCAACCGCTACAATTGAAACAGGCTTTATGCTTAACCTTGGCACAGAACGACTGAAAAGCGAATTGCAAGACCTAACCATCGACCGCGGACTTAGCTATCGTTCGCATGCCCATTCACCATCCAACCCCATTAATGCCACGACCCTAACAGGGTATGCCGATTGGAATTTAGACAACAAAGGCAAACTGTTGAGCCTAACATACAACTACTTTAACAAGGCAACCAAGTCCACCTCGCACATTAGCACCACCGAAGGCACATCGTCATCGATGATGAACAATTCAGGAAACAACAACTACAAGATACACGCTGTCAAGCTAGACGCTACACTCCCTTTCAATGCCGTCAACATGGAAATAGGTGCAGCCTATACGTCTATTAGCAACACATCTGCCATAAGCACAGAAACCCTTACAGGTGGTGTGTGGACTAAGCTACTAGGACAAAACAATAACTTCCGTTATACAGAGAAAACAAACGCCGCTTACGTAAGCCTTTCGAAAGATCTTAGTCCCAAATGGTATGTTCAAGCTGGTCTTAGATTTGAGCACACCCACCTTACGGGAAGGAATGTAGCCGAGCATAACAAGCAATCTTACAACCGTCTTTTCCCCACACTCAACCTAAGTTATAGGGCGGAAACAGGCTATTCCCTATCCGCTGCTTATTCCATGGGGATTAACCGACCACGATTTAGCGACCTTAACCCATTTAGATATTACACCACAACTACCGATTACGTATCGGGTAACGCCTATTTGTCGGCAAGTATCACTCACAATGCCGAACTTTCTTTTAGCCATAAAGGACTGTATGCCGTTGCTTATGCCTACCAGTTGAAAGACGGCGTAGGCTATGTGACACGATTTACCCCAGACAACTCACAATACACAACTCCCCAAAACTACATCGACTATCGAAAATATGGTGTATATGCCAGCTATCAAAAGAACTTTACTGCATGGTGGAACGTGAAAGTGGGTGGTGAATTGTTTTATGCCAAGTCTCAATCTAGCATTGACGACAGTCACCCTTCCAACTCCACGAGTTGGAGTGGAAAACTAGAAGGAACTAGCGACGTCGCTTTCAACAGTCAACACACGTTGCTTTTCACCATACAATATCTCCACATGTTTCCCCACGACGAAGATTTAGTTAGGTATAAAGCCCTTAGCTTACTCAACGCAAGCCTGCGTTGGCAACTTATTAACGGCCGTCTCCAATTAAACCTCTCTGCAAGCGACCCCTTCTTACAAAACATTACTCGAGCCACAAAACATTATTCCGCTTACGAGGAATATATGGAAACCAACGCGCATGTACGCAACGTATCGCTCAAAATAACTTACCTATTCGGCGGAAAGAGCGTGAGAGACGTATATAAGGATAACAAAGAGACAGAGTCTAACAGAAGTTATTAGGCCGTTTTTGAGTGAAACGAAAGAAAGACATCCATTGCCAGCCTCTCCATTTCTTTTCATTGTCTCTGTTTCTCAAAACCATTAATCTTCCATCAACTTGCTTTTATTACGTATATTTTTTGTAAGTTTGCATCAATAATAACTAAACCTCTATTTGCGATATGGAAATTAAAGACGGCCAAGGCACAACCAAAGCCACAGAAGTGCAAGGCCAAGACATATTGAATCGCTTTTTTGAAGAACAATTGCAAGTGTGGCCCGACGCTCAACAGCGTTTCAACGACTTGAAAGGCGTATTGCTCAAAGCCGTAACATGCGCAGGCATGCCATTTTACGTGCAATGCAACCCTGCGCGCCTTGTTTCCACGGGCGCAAAGATTGATAAAGCCGCGCTGGCACAACGTCCCTGCTTTCTATGCGAAAAAAATAGGCCAGCGGTTCAAACGCAAATACCCATCGACAACGACTTCGAGTTGTTGGTTAACCCTTTCCCCATCCTGCCATTGCATTTCACCATACCCGCAAAAGTTCACCAACCGCAACTTATTTGCGAACACTATGGCAAAATGCGCCGAATACTTGAATGTTTCGAACACCTTATCGTGTTTTATAATGGGCCGAAATGCGGCGCATCTGCACCCGACCACATGCACCTGCAAGCAGGAACAGGCACCCATTTGCCCTTGCGCGACAACTGGGAACAGCTTTACAATAATCGCCAAACACTGCTATCCACACCCGACGGCTCTGAACTAGCGGCTATCAACAACTATGCTTGCCCTGCATTTACCATCGTGGGGCGCGATGCCAAGGTCGACGTTACGCTCTTTGAAACCCTTTATAAGGCTTTACCGCAACGCGAAGACGAAACCGAACCGATGTTTAACATCTTGAAATGGCGCGAAGGCGAAACGTATATCACTGTGGTGATACCACGAGACAAGCACCGCCCTGCCTGCTATTCGGCCGAAGGAGATGCGCAAATGCTCATCAGTCCGGGGGCGTTAGACATGGCAGGACTGGTTATTACGCCCCGAAAGGAAGACTTCGAACGCCTAAACACGCCCCTACTTGAATCTCTATATAAAGAGGTGGGCATGCCAACGACAACTTTCGAAGACGTGAAACGGAAAATAATGAGGAGTTAAGGAGTTATGGAGTTAAGCCAAATGTCTGTGAGGCTTTAAGCTTATTTGTTCGTAAATTAACGAGTTAACAAGTGGACTAGTTAACAAGTGAACGAGCTAACAAGTGAACAAGCTAACAAGTTGACGAATTGATAAGAGAACGAGATAACAAGCTGATAGTTCTTTTTACTATTACTAGTTGACAAGTTAACGAGACAACAAGTTAATAGGCGCAGCCATCTTTTCACCTTTTCACTTTTTCACTCTTTCACCTTTAAAAAACCTTTCACCTTTAAATAACAACTTATGAACCCAGAATACAACGCAACGCCCCAAGTATCGGTGGGCATTATGAATGGTACGGAAATCGTTTTCGTGCTAAACACGCCATATCAGGTTAACAACAGCGAAGCACAAGGCCAGCAAACGGTTTGCCTGAACAAAGGTCGCATTGTTTGGAACGGACAAGAATACGACCAGCTTACCTTCGAACCAATCTCTGCCGAGGCCAATTTCTCGCTCCACAACGTCACCATCGGTGTTAATTTTCATTGGGAGCAGCAACAAACGCAAACCTTTAAGGGCGCACTGCGCTTTGTGATAGACGGCAACAAGATTGTAGCCATCAACCAATTGTCGGTAGAAGACTACCTAGAAAGCGTAATTTCTAGTGAGATGAGTGCCACATCAAGCCCCGAATTACTGAAAGCCCACGCCGTTATATCGCGCAGTTGGCTATTGGCACAGATACAAAACCGAGATAAGAAAACTGCAACAACAGGTCCAGCAGCCTTTGTAATGAACGAAAACGAGATTGTGAAATGGTACGACCGCGAAGATCACACCCTCTTCGACGTGTGTGCCGACGACCATTGCCAACGCTACCAAGGCATAACTAAGGCTACAAGCAAGCATGTTGCAGAGGCTGTACAGGCCACACGCGGACAAGTGTTGCTGTCAGAAGAGGGAATTTGCGATGCTCGTTTTAGCAAATGCTGCGGCGGAATGGTAGAAGAATACCGCTATTGCTGGGAAGACGAAGACAAGCCTTACCTTAAAGTGGTGCGCGACTTGCCTAATCCCGCCGTAGACTTAGACCTAACCAACGAAACCAACAGCGAGGCTTGGATACGCTCTACCCCCGATGCCTTCTGCAATACGCACGACACACGCATACTCTCGCAGGTGCTTAACGACTTCGACCAAACCACAAAGGACTTCTATCGCTGGCGTTTGGAATATACACAAGCGCAGGTTGGCGAACTGCTAAAAAAGAAGTTGGGCATTGATTTTGGCCTGATTACGGCCTTCGAACCCATCGAAAGGGGTAAGAGTGGGCGTTTGTCGCGCTTGAAAATCGTTGGAACAAAGCGCACACTAACGCTTGGCAAGGAACTGGAAATACGTCGCGCACTTAGCGAAAGCCACCTTTATAGTTCGGCATTCGTGGTAGACGTGGCCGAACGTGATGCCGAAGGAGTTCCACTTCGTTTCGTCTTTACGGGCGCAGGATGGGGACATGGCGTGGGCTTGTGCCAAATTGGGGCGGCCGTGATGGGCGAAAAAGGGTACGCCTACCATGAGATTTTGGCGCATTACTATCCAGGAGCCGAACATAAACGCCTCTATAAGTAGATAGTTGTTTAAGGCTATGAGTTGTTGAGGTTGTGCGTTGCTGAGTTGTTGAGTTCGTGAAGTATTGAGTTGTAGAGCTCAATGTTGTTCACAATAAAACTCGCAGACTAAACAACTTATAAACTCAACAACTCACGAACTCATAACCTCACGAGCTTATAAACTCATAAACTAACATGACCACTAGCAAAGAAACACCGTGGAGATGGGTGCCGTCAATATACTTCGGCACAGGAACGGCACAAGCCGCCATCGCCACACTTGCGCTTTTGCTCTACAAGCAATTGGGATTGAGCAACGCAGAGATAACCCTCTACACGGGGTTGTTGTTTCTGCCGTGGCTGTTACGCCCGCTGTGGTCGCCGTTCTTAGGTCTCATTCGCACCCCTCGTTGGTGGATTGTGGCCATGCAACTGATGCTTGGCGTTGCCTTGGGTGGTGTTGCCTTCACCATTCCCACCGCCCATTGGCTGCAAGGCACGTTCGCTTTTCTAGGGCTATTGGCCTTCGCCTTAGCCGTTCACGAGACAGAAGCCGACGTGTTTTACCACGACACGGTTATGGGCAGCACGCGTTCGGGCCTTTCTAGCATGCCAAACACATTCCGTTTGCTGGCCTTTATCTTCGTTCAAGGTTTCTTGGTGATGGTGGCAGGCAACCTACAACTGCTCTATCGCAATAGCATCAGCCTATCGTGGAGCCTTATTTTCTATTCCGTTGCAGGCCTTTTCATTCTTTCATGGCTATGGCACCGCACGGCGTTGCCTAGTCCTTACAACGAGTGCCTCCACCTTTTAAGGCGGCAACAGCGGCGCGAACAATTTGCAGAACGTTGGCGAGAGGTGAAGAAAGACATCTTTTCGTTCTTCGCCCAACACCCCCGGCAACAACTTGCAGCCGTTTTTTGTTTCACGTTCTGTTTTTTATTGCCCGAAACGCTCACATCGAAAGTAGCAATGCTCTTTCTTGTCGACTCCAACCACAATGGCGGATTGGGATTGTCGCCACAAGAATTTGGCCTTACTTACGGCACAGTGGGCGTTGTAGGACTTATCGTCGGCAGCTTGTTGGGCAAGGCTATCATTGCCACAAAAGGCTTACGAACCATCGTTTTGCCCTTATCTGCGGTCATCTTACTGCCCAATGCACTATATGTTTTGCTTAGCGAAACACAGCCTACGAGCCTAGGCGTTATTAACCTTTGCATCTTTATCGGACAAACGGGCTTAGGTTTGGCCTTAGTTACCTATTGGACGACTTTGAAGTCCATCAGCAAAGCTTTGGGAAACCATACCGTTTACATCTTCCTTACATCCGTTATGGCACTGGCCCAAATGGTTCCCAGCATGTTTTCGGGTGCGTTGCAAGAGTGGCTTGGCTACAACAACCTCTTCTTAATAGCACTCGCCTGCGGCGTTATCTCGCTAGCGGGATGCGTTTGGATAAGGCCCATGCTGCTAAACAAAGGCAATGATGACGTAGAAAACAACAAAAACATAGACTTCTCTTAAACTCAAATCGGTAGTTAGAGCCTGTACAAAGGCTTTTGTACTGTCGCTACAAGGCTTTTGTAGTCGCACTACAAGCCTTTTGTAGTCGTGCTACAAGCCTTTTGTAGTCGTGCTACAAGCCTTTTGTAGTCGTGCTACAAGCCCTTTGTAGTGTCACTACAAAGGGCTTGTAGCAAAGCGGACACAGACTAAGCCCGCTCCATAAGTAAGCCTTAAATATATTGGTTAGGGCTTTTTTCAAAAGCACTAACAGCGTATAATCCTCACCATAAAACACTTACGAGCCACCCAACAACACCAATTCCTATTTCGCACCAACACCTTTCAACATACCATACATAAGCTTGGCAGCGTTGTCGGGTGCCACATCATCGCCCAACACCTTTTGCAAAAGGACATAGTTGTTAAGCATTTCTTGTCGGGCCTCACCGCCAGGCAATAGCGTTTGCAGGCAATGGGCAATGTTGTCAATGGTAAAGCGGTCGGCAAACAGTTCGCTAACCACCTCCTTATTCATAATAAGATTTACCAGCGAAATGTATTCCACCTTGATAATATGGTTGAAAGCAAAACGGATGAGGCGTGGCACAGGCGTTTTATAACACACCACCTGCGGCACATTAAATAAGGCTGTTTCGAGCGTTGCCGTACCGCTTGTTACCAAAGCGGCTGTTGAATGCGCCAGCAGCGGATAGGTTTGGTTCTTCACCAATCGCACTTGCGACCCACGAATGAAACCTTCGTAATACTCATCCGCAATGGAAGGCGCACCAGCCAACACAGCTTGATATTGCGGAAAACGTGCCGCCACCTGCATCATAGCCGGTAAATTGTCTTTTATCTCCTGCCGCCTGCTCCCTGCCAAAAGTGCCAATATGGGCTTATCGGCCTGCAATGCGTTTGCCTTACAAAACTGTTCGAAACCTTCGTTATAAGTGGAAAGAAAACTGCGAACCTCATCGGCCGTTGGGTTTCCCACGTAATGGATGGGGTAATGGTGCTTTTTCTCAAAGAAATCTACCTCGAAAGGCAAGATGGAGAAAAGCTCGTCCACATCTCGTTTAATGTTTTTTATGCGGTATTCTTTCCACGCCCAAATCTTAGGCGAAATGTAATAATACACGGGGATGCGTGTCTTCGACTTCACAAACTTGGCGATATTGAGGTTAAAACCAGGGTAATCCACAAGTATAACCACATCAGGCGCCCACTCCACAATGTCTTTTTTGCAGAATGCCATGTTGCGGAAGATGGTGCGCAGATGAAGCAACACGGGGATAAAGCCCATGTATGCCAATTCTTTAAAATGCTTTACGCGCGTTCCACCAACGGCAGTCATGAGATCGCCGCCAAAGAAACGGAACTCGGCTGCAGAGTCTACCGCTTGTAACGAACGCATAAGGTGCGAGGCGTGAAGGTCCCCAGAGGCCTCACCTACAATTAAATAATAACGCATAACTTTTAAAGGTGAAAGGGCTTTTTAAAGGTGAAATCGTGAAAGGGTGAAAAAGTGAAAGGGTGAAAAAGTGAAAAAATGGCTGCGCATATTAACTTGTTATCTCGTTATCTCGTTAACTTATCAACTAATTATGGCAAAGATGGCTGCGCCTTCTGATGAACGAGTTGGGCTAGTATAACTAGAAAGAGTAGTGTTTCTAGGAGTACTAAAAAGCCTAGTGAACCTAAGAAAGCTAGAAAGAATTGATAAGAAGGCTAGCCTAACCAGCTTACTAAACCAAATGCTTACCCACTTGTTAACTCCTTTACTCCTTACTACTTACTACTTACCACTTTACCCTTACATCTCTTTTTCCCATGCCTTCATCCGTTGCAACGAGTCGTAGCAAGTAACGTCAATACGCGTGGGAACAATGGCCACATAGCCATTTTTCAAAGCCCAATGGTCGGTATCTTGTGCCTCAGGCTCATCGCTTTGGAAATGTCCAGCCATCCAAAAGTAGTCGTAACCATGAGGGTGAGTTCGTTTCTCGCACTCGTTCACCCACGTACCCCTGTTCATTCGACACACCTTCACCCCTTTAAACGTCTGCGCGCGTGGGAAATTCACGTTCAGGCACACCTCTTTGGGCAAGCCTTCGGCAAGCACACGGCTCACAATGTCACGCACATAGGGACGCAAAGGTTCAAAGTCGGCATCCTCATCAGGGTCGGCAAGCGAGAAACCTATCGAAGGAAAACCCTTTAAGCACCCCTCGATAACCACACCCATCGTGCCCGAATAGTGAACATTCACAGCAGCATTGTCGCCATGATTGATGCCCGACAGGATGAGATCGGGTTGCCGTTCGGCGAACAACTCACTGAAAGCGAGTTTCACACAGTCCACAGGCGTTCCGTTACTCGACCATACTGGCGCTCCCGCCACATCTTTTCGCCTTTTAAGCAGTAAGGGTTTGGCCACCGAAAAGGCACCTGCAAACCCCGAACGGCCAGCATCGGGAGCACAAACAACCACATCGGCAAAGTCGGTAAGCATGGCCACCAACGACCGTAAGCCCTTGGCATGATAGCCGTCATCGTTAGATACTAATATAAGCGGTTTCTTTACTTCCATCTTTCTCCTTATTTTCGTTTACCAATCTGTTATCCAAGCATCTGCCAAAGGCCGTTCCCAATGCAATGGCACGCCCATTTGCCAAACCCAACATCAGCTTGACGCGCGGCCGTTTGCCTTTTCCAAAAAGCAAACAACCATCCCTTGGCCATCACATGCAAATGCATTTACTTACGCTTATAATGCTAAGTAAGCTTGAATATTTACATGCAAAAGTACGAAAAAAGCTTTAATATAGTGCTTTTTCATGTAAAATATGTATCTTTGCATTCTATTAAAAACAACCAGGAAAAAAAAGGTTATGGGAAAAATTATTGCATTAGCCAATCAAAAGGGCGGCGTGGGGAAGACAACCACAACAATTAATCTCGCTGCCTCGTTGGCTACACTAGAAAAAAGCGTGCTGGTGGTAGATGCCGACCCGCAGGCTAACTCTTCAAGCGGACTTGGAGTGGACCTAAACGACGTGGAATGCTCGCTCTACGAATGCATTATAGACCATGCTGACATACGCGATGCAATCTACACCACAGACATCGACGGTCTTGACATCATCCCTAGCCATATCAACCTTGTAGGTGCAGAGATAGAACTGCTCAACATCGAAAACCGTGAACGCGTATTTAAAACACTGCTCGACGGCATCAAGGGGGATTATGACTACATTCTCATCGACTGTTCGCCATCGTTAGGTCTTATCACCGTGAACGCCCTTACCGCGGCCGACTCGGTTATCATCCCCGTTCAGTGCGAATACTTCGCGCTAGAAGGTATCAGCAAGTTGCTCAACACCATCAAAATCATCAAGAGCAAGCTGAATCCGAAGTTGGAAATTGAGGGTTTCTTGCTCACGATGTACGACAGCCGCTTGCGCTTGGCCAACCAAATCTACGATGAGGTAAAGCGACATTTCCAAGAATTGGTGTTCAAAACGGTGATACAACGCAATGTGAAACTGAGCGAAAGTCCAAGTCACGGCTTGCCCGTTATTCTCTACGACGCCGAGTCGACAGGCAGCAAAAACCACTTGGCACTGGCCAAGGAGATTATGGAAAAGGGAAACTAAACCGCCACAAGTCCCTTATCCATGCTGCAAAGGCAACAACTTGGCGCGGCCGACACACCAAATGCTGCGCAAAAAGACATTGGAAAGTGGCATGCCCACGCTAGCTACCCCAAAGGGCTTATGCAAAAAGGCAAACATGCCGCCAACAACTATCAGAACACAGCTGAGAGCCTGACGGGCTATGACAAGCAGTTTACATCCTGCTGAAACTCGTCGGCCTGTCAACGTGTAACTCATAAACGAACATTTCTAAATGGCAGTACATAAGAAATTCAACGCCCTAGGCAGAGGACTCGATGCGCTTATCTCCACAGAGAGCGTGCGTCCGCAAGGCAGCTCCACCATCAACGAAATTCCGTTAGAGCAGATTGAACCCAACCCCAATCAGCCCCGACGAGAGTTTGACGAGGATGCTTTGCAAGAACTCGCCAACAGCATTAACGAGATTGGCATCATCCAACCCATCACCCTACGACAGGTTGAGGACAACAAATTCCAAATCATCGCAGGCGAAAGACGTTGGCGTGCTTCGCAATTGGCAGGCCTACAAGCCATACCTGCCTACATCCGTACCATCAAAGACGAGAGCATTATGGAACTGGCGTTGGTTGAAAACATCCAACGCGAAGACCTTAACGCCATCGAAATAGCATTGGCCTACGAGCATCTGCTTTCGGCCGAAGGCATGACTCAGGAACGAGTTTCGGAGCGCGTGGGCAAAAGTCGCACGGCTATCACCAACTACTTGCGACTACTAAAACTCCCCGCACAAGTGCAAATGGCTCTGCAAAAGAAAGAAATAGACATGGGACATGCCCGCGCATTGCTGGCAATAGACAGTCCGTCGCTACAAATAAAGCTCTTTCGCGAGATACAAAAGCACGGCTACTCGGTTAGAAAGGTGGAAGAGTTGGCCCAAAAACTAAAGAATGGCGAAGACATTCAAAGCGGAAAGAAAACCATTGCTACCAAAGCAGCGATGCCCGAAGAGGTTACTAGGATAAGACAAAGGCTCTCCGACTTCCTCGACACCAAGGTCCAGATGACCTGCTCGCCCAAAGGTAAAGGGAAGATTAGCATTCCTTTCGCCAACGAAGAAGAACTTGCGCGCATCATGGCTGCGTTCGACAAGCTAAAAGAACAACAATAAGCAAAAGGTGATAGAAATGAGTGCGAAGATTTCCAAACTGTTAATGACGATGGCTTTGCTGTCGCCCTTTGGCAGCGTTGCATCCATTGCACAAGGACATTTCGACGCCCCGAAGAAAACCCAATCACTGGGCGACACGCTCGCAACAACTATTACTGATGAGGTGTTGACGCAAGAAAAAGACAGCCTGAAAACAGCCCTTACGCCGACACTACAAAAGAAAAAGGAGAAACGTGACTGGGATACATGGCGGCCTAATCCCAAACGCGCGATGTGGTTGGCCATCGTTCTGCCAGGCGCAGGGCAAATATATAACCGCAAATACTGGAAACTACCATTGGTGTATGGCGGTTTCGTGGGTTGCATTTACGCCATGCAATGGAATAACATGATGTTTCGCGACTACTCAAAAGCCTACCAAGACATTATGGACACCGACCCAACCACGCAAAGCTACAACCAGTTTTTGCACCTAGGCACAAGAATAACCGACCAAAACAAGGAGCAATATCAAAGCATCTTCAAAAGTCGTAAAGACCGCTACCGCCGTTGGCGCGACCTTAGTTTCTTCTGCCTACTGGGCGTTTACGCCCTTTCCATCGTCGATGCATACGTAGACGCGTCGCTGTCTGAGTTCGACATATCCGACGATCTCACCCTCCGCGTCGAGCCGGCCGTAATGAACACTCCTTTGGCTGGCACGTCTTTCAAACCATCGGCCATCGGTCTGCATTGCAGTCTAACATTCTAACATAAGCTATAGAGTAACGCACGTGCGTACAGATTGAATAATAAGAACAATGAAATACAGCATGAAAAGATTTAATTTTCTGTTAGCCACCATGATGTTGAGCTGCGCGATGCCCGCATTGGCACAGCACAACAACGACGATAAGGAAATCACGGTGACAACAGCGAATGGCAAAAACGAAGTAATAGACTTGCCAGAGGGCATGACCTACGAACTAGACAGTCTGCTCAAACAATACAATGCGGAGAAATACCTTAGGCCTGCTACCGATTGCAACATGCCTAACGTTAATCCCAGTTTCCCAAAAGAGGTGTTCATTGAAAGACTTAGCCGAATACCTTCCGTTATTGAGATGCCCTATAACGATGTGGTGCAGAAGTTCATCGACCGTTATAGCGGAAAGTTGCGCCGTTCGGTAAGTTACGTTGTGGGCGCGAGCAACTTCTACATGCCCATTTTCGAAGAGGCACTCGAGGCTTACGGCCTACCGCTCGAACTGAAATACCTGCCCGTTATCGAATCTGCGCTTAATCCCAAGGCCGTTTCTAGGGTTGGCGCCACGGGCCTGTGGCAATTTATGCTGAACACGGGAAAGCATTACGGACTAACAGTTAACTCGCTTATCGACGAGCGCAGCGACATCGCCAAGTCGTCGTACGCCGCCGCACACTATCTTAGCGACCTATACCGCATCTTCGGCGACTGGAACCTTGTTATCGCCGCATACAACGCAGGCCCCGAAAACATCAACAAAGCCATACACCGCGCCAAAGGCGAAAAGGATTATTGGAAAATCTATCCTTACCTGCCACGAGAGACGAGGGGATATGTGCCGGCCTTCATCGCTGCCAACTACATCATGAACTACTACTGCGAACACAACATCTGCCCCATGACGGCAACCTTGCCTGTAAAGACAGATACGGTAGTTGTTCATCGCGACATACACTTTAACCAACTGGCGGGTGTACTGGGTATCGACTTGGCAGAGCTCAAAACCCTTAATCCCCAATATCGCAAAGACATCGTTTGCGGTGCTTCTGCGCCTGCCACGCTCCGTTTGCCTGCTAGTATGGTTAACAAGTTTATCGACAAGCAAGAAGATATATTTGCCTACAACAGCGACGACTTGCTAACTAGAAGGCGTGAAGTGGAAGTGGCCGAGGCTCCTGCATCCTATTCGCCCCCGCGCAGCAGCAAAAGCAGTAGCAGAAACCACGAATCGAAAAAGGAAAGACGTAAACGCGAGAAACGCGAGAAACGCGAACGCGGTGATGGCGGCGGCAAGAGCATCATGATTAAAGACGGAGACACACTCTCTGAAATTGCCAAACGCAACAACACCACCGTAAAACAGCTGAAGAAACTGAACAAAATCAGCGGCACGAACATCAGAGCTGGAAAGAAACTCAGAGTGAAGTAATAGCGTAACAACGCATTAGCTACACAATATTTATATAAAGGAAGGAGTTCTGTCAGATAAACAACCGATGCCTGGAAAACATGGCTTCGCTATGCAACAGGTCTGACTGAACTCCTTTCGACTTTCTCCTAAGAAGGTAACAAAACGACAATGGGAACACCCCAACAACAAAGCGCACGAAAATTTGGGATAACAACAAAGTGGGCAAACCACAACTCCTAACATCTGCGTTAAGCCCATCCACCCAATTTTCAACACAAACGCACAACACATACTGGCTCATTTTCATAACTTGCAGCGATATGACCGACCAAATTACGAGAGACAAAGAAAGAGAACAAGCAGAAGAACAGTTGGTGAACAATGCTTTCAAGCACTTGCTCGAAACCTACATGGCCTCGCCGCACCGCAAGAAAGAGGAGATTATCACCAAAGCTTTCAACTTCGCAAGAGAGGCCCACAAGGGTGTGCGAAGGCTCTCGGGCGAGCCTTACATCATGCACCCAATAGCTGTGGCACAAATAGCCTGCGAGGAAATGGGACTTGGTTCTACCAGTATCTGTGCCGCACTGCTGCACGATGTGGTAGAAGACACCGACTATACAGTTGAAGACATTGAGAACATTTTCGGCTCGAAGATTGCCCAAATCGTTGACGGGCTGACTAAAATCTCAGGTGGAATATTCGGTGATAGAGCCTCGGCACAAGCCGAAAACTTCAAGAAGTTGCTGTTAACCATGAGCGACGACATACGCGTGATACTCATCAAGATATGCGACCGCCTGCACAACATGCGCACTTTGGAAAGCCAAGCACCCAACAAACAATACAAGATAGCGGGCGAAACCCTTTATATCTATGCCCCCTTGGCCAACAGACTCGGCCTGAACAAGATAAAAACCGAACTGGAAAACCTCAGTTTCAAGTTCGAACATCCCGAAGAATACGCCTCTATCGAGGCTAAACTAGCATCGACACAAGAGCAACGCGAAATTCTTTTCCAGCAGTTTACCGACCCCATACGGCAAGCTCTCGACCAAATGGGCATACAATATGAGATAAAAGCGCGCATCAAAAGTCCTTACTCCATTTGGAACAAGATGCAAAGCAAGCATGTGGCCTTCGAAGAGATTTACGACATACTGGCTGTACGCATCATCTTCACACCCAAAAACAAGGACGAGGAAATAAACGAGAGTTTCAACATCTACGTAAAGATAAGTCAGCTATACAAATCTCACCCCGACAGACTGCGCGATTGGCTCAACCACCCCAAGGCAAACGGCTACCAAGCCCTGCACGTAACACTGATGAGCAAGCAAGGACGTTGGATTGAGGTGCAGATAAGGAGCAACCGCATGGACGAAATAGCCGAACAAGGCTTTGCTGCACACTGGAAATATAAGGAGGGAGAAGAGATAACAGAAGACGAAGGCGAACTGAACGACTGGCTGCGAACCATCAAGGAGATATTAGACGACCCGCAACCCGACGCTATGGACTTTCTCGATGCCATAAAACTGAACCTCTTTGCATCCGAGATTTTCGTGTTTACGCCGAAAGGAGAAATAAAGATGTTGCCCGCGGGATGCACCGCACTCGACTTCGCCTTTCAGTTGCACACTTTCCTTGGCAGCCATTGCATCGGTGCAAAGGTTAACCATCGGCTCGTTCCGCTTAGTCATCGCCTGCAAAGTGGCGACCAGGTGGAAATATTAACATCCAAATCGCAACACGTGGACCCATCGTGGATTAACTTCGTTTCTACTGCCAAGGCGCGCGGAAAGATACAAGCCATACTTAGACGGGCCAACCGCGAACTGCAAAAGCAGGGAGAAAACATCCTGAAAGAATGGCTTGCCAAGCATAACTTAGAGCAAACAACGCCTATACTAGACAAACTTTGCGAACTGCACGAACTGCAAAAGCCAGAGGAACTGCTGCAACACTTGGGCGACAGAACAGTTATCTTGGGCGAAAAAGACCTAGATGAAATTCTTGGTAAGAAGAAAAGCAACGTTAGTTTTAGCTGGTTGAAACGTATGCCCTTCATGGGACGCGAGAAACGGCGCAATAAAACGGAGAAAGACGAGCAAGACCTGCTTGTGGTTGGCAAGGACTTCAACAAGAAACTGCCCTGCATCATCACCGAAACATCGGTAGAGCGTTACATCTTTCCCTCCTGTTGCCACCCCATTCCTGGCGACGACATCTTGGGTTACATCGATAATAAGGGTCGCATCGAAATTCATAAGCGCGCTTGCCCCGTTGCCAATCGTCTCAAATCAAGCTATGGTAATCGCATTCTCGACGCCAAATGGGACATGCACGGCAAGATGTTCTTCGAGGCAACGATAGAAATTCGCGGCATCGACCGCCATGGCTTGCTGCGCGATGTGGCCGAAGTTATTTCCAGTCAACTGAACATAGACATGCGCAAGCTTGTTATTTCGGGCGACGAAGGTGTGTTCGATGGGACTATCGAGCTGCGTGTTCACGACAGAAATGAAACACAACAGATTATAGACAAGCTGAAAGACATTGACGGCATTCACGAAGTGCAACGTATTCTATAAACAAAAACACTTCATACATAAGTGTTCCCATTGATATTTCAGGTTTAAGTCAGATTACAGCAACTTAAGTCTGACGACAGACATCTCGCCAACTACTGCACAATATCTCAGCGGTTGGCGATTTTTTTTGTTTGTATCTATCCAAGCGCACACTCTAATCAATGAAGTCGTCTTTACTTTTAATGTTTCTATAAATCAAGAGGATTTTGTTCGCTCTGTGATGCCAAACTAATCAACCCAACCACTAATCAACTCAAACACTCAAAAAACTCAAAAACTCATTAACTCAAAAGCTTAAATTATTATCTTTTATTTTACAACGTCGCCCTAGTTTTCGCTCCGTTCTAGCGAAAATATAGTCCCAAAAGTAGGTAAATTGCCCCTATTTCTAGTTTTTCACCCCTTTTGTTTTGTCTATTTTTAGGCAAAAACCTGCATTTTGCACCATTTGGCCTTTCTAGATTGGCTGCCAGCTCATTGTTTTTTGCACCCAATTACAGGCATTTAGCTCCTAAAATCCCACTTTTTAATGAACATTTTGCCCTTTTCGGCCATGTTTCTAGTGGTTCTAAAAGGTTTTGTTTATACCATTGCTGTGGATATTTATGCTTTTCGTCTTGTGTTTAGACCCATTTTACCTTGCGTTTAGCACCATTTTACCTTGCATTTAGCACCGTTTTGCAGTGCATTTTGCACCAAAATGCAGTGCATTTAGCACCAAAACGCAGTGTGTTTAGCACCAAAATGCAGTGCATTTAGCGGCAAATAGTCCAAAATCTGGTGCAAATGGCCGTCTTTTTAAATAAAAATTCATTTTGCAGCATTCATAGGCTACCCCCTTTTTGCGTCAAAATCAACCTTCGCGAGAATCGATTTTTTGCGGCAAGGCGAGCGATTGGTGAACAAAAAGGGTACTCACAGTGTTAAATTTGTTGTCGAAACTAGACAAAATTCATTATGCCGTAAACTCGTGCGAGTGAGCAACGGCACCGAAAACATGTACGTTTGCGACGGCTAGCGCGAGCGGTTGCAGGGCATGCCACTTACATACAGCATCATGCAAACGCAGAAGTAACCTGCCTTCGACAGGCGGTTTTCAACCTGTAGAGAATGTATGGACCAACATCCGTCAGGTTACCTTCTGAAATATAAGCATGTTTTGCCACAGACAAATGGTGCAGTATTTCAGGTTTTATCGTACCTTTATCCAGGTACTTCGTACATGAATGGGGAGTTTGTTTCAGTTTTAAAGCACAAAGAAAACAAACTCCTCTCAAGTTGTAGAAATAGTAAACGTCAAGACGACTTCGGCAATAGCATACAGCCTTTCAATCTTTTCTAAAATCTATTTTTGATTGTACGCCAATCGGCCGTCAGGACGCTCTGCAATTATTTTAGGTTGTTTCCAACGTTTCCTGTTCATCTTTCGTTTGTTTGTAGGCATCTTGTCTGTCTTATTCTCTCGACATAGCCCGCTACGCCTTCAAGAATAAAACAGACAATACGCTCAACAATCAAACAAGGTCTGCACAGGCCAACAACCGATTTGGGTTAAAAGTCAGGACGACTACGGCATCTAAAAAAACAAATAAAGTAAGAAAACGCAAGAGATATAAAATAATATTAAACGCTTTGCGTTACTTAGAAAGTATGAAACATTATTTTACCGCTTTCCTTTTGGCGTGCATTACGCCTGCGTTCACTGCACAGGCACAGGCATGGCGCGAAGGAAACGAGCACGGAAAGATAAAGCTTGGCCAGGGGTTGGGGTATAGCGTTGAGGCGCAAGCCACACAATCGAACGGACAAACACCCCTTTGGCTAAACGCTAACAAACACGGACTAAGTTCGTTGGAAAAGACCAACGGCTATTTGTTGGCCGGTATCGAACGTCCGCTAACCACCGACTCTGTTCGCAGGTGGGGGCTAGGTTATGGGCTGAATGTGGCACTAACGCAAGGTTTCACTAGCAGAATAGTGGTAGACCAAGCCTTTGTGCAGGCTCGATGGTTGTATGCCACGCTCACCATCGGTAGCAAACGCCACAACATGGAACTGAAAAACAACGCGTTGAGTAGCGGTTCGCAGTTGCTTGGCATCAATGCGCGCCCCGTTCCGCAGGTGCGTTTGGCACTACCCGATTATTGGACCCTGCCCTTTGGCAATGGATGGTTGCACCTTAAAGGCCACGTGGCATACGGAAAAACAACCGACGACAATTGGCAGAAACGTTTTACAGGCGAGCAACACCTATATACAGAGAATGTGCTTTACCACAGTAAGGCAGGCTATTTTATGATAGGCAACCCCGAACGGTTCGCTCCGCTGTCGTTAGAACTGGGCTTGGAAATGGCATCCACCTTTGGTGGCACGTCTTATGAGCTGCTAGACGATGGCACGGTGAGGGTTATTCGTGGCAGAACAGGGCTTAAATCGTTTGTAAAGGCTTTCTTGCCGGGTGGTGCCGATGTTGGTGAAACAACCTACCAAAACGCCGAAGGCAACCAACTTGGTGCATGGTTGGCACGGGTGAACTACGATGCAGACACCTGGCGGTTTTCTGTTTATGCCGACAAGTACTTCGAAGACCATTCGTCGATGTTGCAACTAGACTATGACGGATATGGTACGGGCGACGAATGGTTGCAGAAAAAGAAACGCCGCTTTTTTGTTTACGACCTTAAAGACTGGATGCTTGGGGCGGAACTGAACTTTAAATACGGACGATGGATTACCGATGTGGTGCTTGAATACCTTTACACCAAGTACCAAAGCGGCCCTATCTACCACGACCACACCAACACCATTGCCGACCACTTGGGCGGACAAGACAATTATTACAACCACTACATCTATACGGGCTGGCAGCATTGGGGGCAGGTAATGGGCAATCCGCTTTATCGTTCGCCCATTTATAACACCAATGGCAACATCAATGTGGCCAACAACCGCTTTGTGGCTTGGCATCTTGGCATCGGCGGAAAGCCCACAGACGAATTTAGTTATCGTTTCCTTGCCACTTATCAAAATGGACTTGGCACTTATTCTGACCCCTTCGAGAAGAAAGAACATAACGTTAGCTTGATGCTGGAAGGCAAGTACGAACTGCGCAACGACTGGAATGTGGCTGCCGCAGTGGGTGCAGACATGGGGCGGATATTGGGTAATAAGTGGGGCGTACAACTTACAGTGGCTAAGAAAGGGCTGTTTAAATGAAAGGTAAGACAAACAACATGACACAGAATGCGAAGATACGCAGGCCTATGGGCTTGGTGAAATTTGTTGGCGTGGCACTGATGGTGCTGGCCCTGCTTGGCAGTTGCGAGCTAGAAACTTCGCGCAACAAGAAATTAGACGGCTATTGGCGTTTGCAACAGATAGACAGTATTGGTACGGGCGGCGTAAATACGATGCAGGGTAAGCGCCTGTTTTGGGCCATTCAACATAAACTGCTTGAACTGAGAGACGTAGACAGGAAAATAAGCAAATGTTTGCTGCGCTTTGAAAGGCAGGGCGACAGCTTAATGCTTTCGCAACCCTATCTTTATGACCGCGAGAATGGTGACAAACCATTGGAGAACACAGAAATTCTGCTGCATTATGGCGTAAACAGCCTTAACGAACATTTCAAGATTGATGACCTAACTAGTTCGCGGATGGTTTTAAGTTCGCGCAAATGTAGGTTGCATTTCGTTAAGTTTTAGGCTCATGGCCTATGTGCATTGGTGCTGCAGCAAATGCAAAAATGCAGGTTAAGGAGTAGGAAAGCAACTTTTTATTTGTATCTTTGCATGGTCTGCGAAAAGTAGAAGGCAAGTGCCTTGACGGTTATCTGAAAGGAGTAAGGAACGCCGAGCAAACATTTTTTATAGGTGGGGCATGCAATAAAACACCCCACAAGGAGTTTAAATAAAGGCTTTGCATCATTATTAATAACGGCAGGCCGACATAAGAGAAACAAGCCAAAGGGCTTTTACAATTAGGACAAACAAAAAATACGTTGCAGTGGCAGCCGAAAATAGGGGCACACATTATATATGTGTGACGAAAAGGCACGACCACTTGCTTATGAAGTAAATATAAAAACGGGAAATGAAAAGAAGTCTTTTACTTGTGCTGCTGATGACCCTTTGCTCGCTTGGGCTAAGGGCGCAATCGTCTATGACCGACTCGCAAGTGATGCAGTTTGTACTTAAAGAGCACGAGGCAGGTACCTCGCAGACCCAAATAGTAACCAAGCTGATGCAGCGTGGCGTAGACATTCAGCAAATAAGGCGCGTTAAAAAAGCATACGAACGTGTGGCCAAAGATAAGGGCCTAGGGCAAGTGAGCAACAGCACCGACAAGGAAAGCAAGCTTGAAGACGGCCGTATGCGGAAGAACAACGGCGAAAACAAGAAAGACGAGAAGAACGTGAAGAACAACATGATGGTGAGGGGTGCACAGCAAGAAGAAGGCGACTTGTCAACAAAACAACGGAACACTGCTGACCATAGGCTGATGCAACAAGAGTTGGACGATTTTTTGCCCGACTCGGCCACACAACGGGAACGAGAGAAACTGAAAATATACGTGGGCAAGATGCCTAAAAAAGTGTTCGGACGTGACATCTTTAACCGCAAAGACCTGTCGTTTGAACCCAACATGAATATCGCCACACCCCAAAATTATCGTCTGGGACCTGGCGATGCGGTTAATATCGACATCTATGGCGCATCGCAGAAGTCGGAACAGACAACTGTCTCGCCCGATGGCGACGTGATTATCGAAGGTTTCGGACCTGTACAGGTTAGCGGACTTACCGTGGCCGAGGCCAACGCACGCCTGCGTTCTACGCTAGGTTCGCGTTATAGCAGTTCGCGTGTGCGTTTAACTGTGGGTCAAACGCGCACCATTATGGTGAACGTGATGGGCGAAGTGAAACAGCCTGGCACCTATACGCTATCAGCTTTCGCGTCGGTTTTCCATGCCTTATACATGGCTGGCGGCATAAACGACTTAGGAACGCTGCGTAACATCAAGGTGTATCGGCAAAATAAGCTTGTTACGGTGGTAGACATCTACGACTATATATTGAATGGCAAGCTAACGGGTAACGTGCGATTGGCCGACAACGACGTGGTTGTGGTTGGCGCATACGACTGTTTGGTGAACATTACGGGTAAGGTGAAACGCCCCATGTATTATGAAATGAAACGTAATGAGAGTGTGGGTACGTTGCTGAAATACGCTGGCGGCTTTACGGGCGATGCCTACACCAAGACGGTTAGGCTGGTGAGAAAGACAGGACGCGAGTATTCGGTGTTTAACATAGACGAGTTCGACCTCAACACTTTCCACTTAGCCGATGAAGATTCGGTTAGCGTTGATTCCATTTTGCCGCGCTTTTCAAATATGGCCGAAGTGAAAGGAGCTGTGTTCCGCCCTGGTATGTACCAGGTTGGCGGCTCCATCAACAGCGTTCGCACGCTGATAGAACACGCCGAAGGCATTACCGAAGAGGCTTTTACGGCACGCGCCGTGATGCATCGCATGCGCCCCGACCGCACTTTGGAGGTGATACCCGTTGACATTGAAGGAATTATGAGCGGCAAGGTGGCCGACATTCCCCTACAAAAGAACGATGTGCTGTTTGTTCCCACAAAGGGCGAGATGATGCAACAACAAACCGTAACCATACATGGCGAGGTGATGTATCCTGGCATATACAAGTATGCCGCCAACGAAACACTAGAAGACTTGGTGCTGCAAGCGGGCGGACTGAGAGAGTCGGCATCTACTACTAAGGTGGATGTGGCTCGGCGCATCGTCAACCCTAAGGCTCTGAGTACCGACTCGGTCATCTCGCGTACCTATACCTTTGCCCTTAAAGACGGGTTTGTGGTAGACGGAGAAACAGGATTTACGCTGCAACCTTTCGACGAGGTGTATGTACGAAAGAGCCCCGGCTACAATGTACAGAAGAATATCGCCGTGCAAGGTCAGGTGATGTTCGCAGGAACCTATACGCTTACGAGCAAGAACGAACGTCTTAGCGATGCCATTAAGCGGGCTGGCGGCGTAACCGACTTGGCTTATGTTCGCGGTGCGCGACTAGAACGCCGCATCACGCCCGATGAACGGCTACGCATGGAAACCGTTTTGCGCTTGGCCGAGATGCAAAGTGGCAAGAAAGACTCGGTGGAAAAGAAACGCCTAGACCTTGGCGACACCTATTATGTGGGTATCGAACTAGAAAAGGCATTGGCCGAACCTGGTGGCGACGCCGACCTCGTGTTGCGCGAAGGCGATAAGCTTATCGTGCCCGAATACAACGGAACGGTGAAGATTAGTGGTAACGTGATGTATCCCAATACGGTGGCTTACGAGAAAGGTCGTCGCCCAGCATGGTACATCAATCAAGCAGGTGGCTTTGGAAACCGTTCTAAGAAGAGTAACACCTATATTATATATATGAATGGAACCGTGGCGCGCGTTGGGCATAACGCAAAAATACTTCCTGGTTGCGAGATTGTGGTGCCCACCAAGCCCGAAAACAACGGCAAGGCACTTACCCAATGGCTCTCGGTAGGAACAACGATGGCAGGTCTTGCCACGCTGATAGCCACGATTGCGAATTTGATGAAGTAACAATACACATATAGACGATATGGAAAACGTGGAAAACGACAAGAACGTAGTGGACCTACGTTCGTTGTTCAGAAAGATATGGATTAAAAGGATAAGCTACACAAAAGTCTTGTCAATAACCTTTATCCTTTCTTGCCTGTATATTATCGGCTATCCTCGCTATTACGAAACGGATACAAAGCTTGCACCCGAAATAGAAACGCCTGGCAAAGGGGGAGCATTGGGAAGCATTGCGTCATCGTTGGGAATAGACCTTTCGGATATACAGTCAAAAGACGCCATCACCCCATTGCTTTACCCTTCGTTGTTGGAAGACAACAAGTTTGTTTCGAACCTATTCACCATTCCGGTTCAAACGTCAGATAAGTCTATCTACACCTCCTATTACGACTATCTTGCTAATAGGCAAAAGCAAACATGGTGGGAAGATGCGCTCTTCTTCTTGAAAAAGAAAGAAGAGGTGCTGCCCAAAGAAACCGTTAATCCTTACAACTTAACAACTGAACAGAGTGTTGTAATGGAACAAATACGCCATGCAGTAAAGCTAAGTGTGGACTCGAAGAATGGAGTTATTACGATAACGACACAAGCGCAAGACCCCCTAATCTGTAAAACTCTTGCAGATTCTGTCAGGAATAAACTTCAAGCATTTATCACAGAGTATCGAACAACTAAGGCGCGCAATGACATGGAGTACTACAAAAAATTGGTGCAGGAGGCTAAACTGGCTTATGAAAAATCGCGTAAGCTATACACCAGCTATTCGGACGCAAACACAGATTTGATATTGGAGAGTTTCCGAGCAAAGCGAGAAGACTTGGAGAACGACATGCAACTTAAGTTTAACACATATACTACGCTAGCTACGCAGCTCCAATCGGCAAAAGCAAAAGTTCAAGAGAAGACACCTGCTTTCACCATATTAAAAGGTGCTACAGTTCCTCTTAAACCAGCAGGTCCCAAGCGTATGTTCTTTGTCCTGACAATAATGCTGTTGGTTTTCGTAGTGCAATCGCTTTGGTTATTGCGAAAAGAACTTGGCAAACTATTTAATTGATTAGTATGGGTGTTTCCATAATAACTCGATTGGGTTTATTTGTTAAAGGTATAACAGGCATCAAGGACTTCTCTTTGCTGAAAAAGAAGATACATAAGGAAATAGGAAAACTGGTATACCATAAAACCTACACGGCTAATGACATCGTAAGAGAGATGCAACGGTTAGGAATGAAGAAGGGGAGTGTTGTTTGCATACACGCCTCAATGATGGAGTTTTATAACTACAAAGGCACAGCTGAAGAATTGATAGAGGCCGTTATGAAGGTGCTAACCCTAGAAGGCACACTCCTCATGCCTGCATTTCCCGACCCTCTTTTTCTGAAAGATGCCAATTATGTCTTCGACAAAGCGACTGCTCCCACTAAGGCTGGTTATTTGGCAGAAACATTTAGAACATTCCCTGGCGTCGTTCGCAGCATCAACGTACAGCATTCGGTATGTGCCTGGGGGAAATATGCTGAATGGCTCACTAAAGACCACCATAAGAGCACTAACTGTTGGGACGAGTTTTCGCCGTGGCATAGAATGACAAAGCTCAACGCACTAGTGTTCTCCATCGGTCTTCCAAAGTTTTATATTGGTACATTTGTACACTGTGTTGAGGCCATACTGTATAAAGAACATCCTTATTGGGCGCAGTTTTTCACAGAAGAGAAAACTTACCGCTACCTTACGTCCTCTGGCGAAGTGAAAGAATACACCTGCTTAGAGGGAAATTTGGAGCGGAGGTCTAGGGAAGGAAGAATAATTAAGAAGTTTCCCACTGACTGTTATCAGCACACTAGGCTCTCTAACTTGAGTATTAAGGTATTCCATTCAGCACCCTGCTTGCAGAAAATGCTTGAATTGGGACGTAGAGGCGTCACCATATATTATGTGCCATCACCTTCAAAGTACAATTTTGAACAGTAAGTTAAACGACATACGGAAGAACAAAGCTTTTGGCAACATGCTAAAGCTCTCGTTTGGTAATATCATCATGTACATATTACCATTCTTGGTGACGCCTATTCTTTCGCGTTTATACGAGAAAGAAGATTTCGGTGAGTGGGGAGTGTTTTCTTCGTTCATATCGATTGTCACCGTTCTTATATTCTTAGGATATGAGAATGCCATAGTTAAGATAGACCGTCGAGAAGAAAAGAACATTGTTGCCCTATGTCTTTTGCTTGGCTGTTCAACCACGTTATTGATTGGTGTAACGTTTGTATTAGGGAAGTCGTTAGACATTTCCTTTTTCAATAGTTTTCCCTCGTTCACGTTGCTAATGATATACTTGTTCTTTTTTATTCTACATACAGTATGCTATAATGTAAGTAACCGACACGAACAGTACACCATATTGTCCGTAAACCACATTATCCAAGGTGGTTCACAAGGGCTTTTCCGTATTGTGTTTGGAGCTGTCGGCCTAACTGTTGCCAACGGACTGCTGTTAGGTACGGTTCTTGCCCAGGCAATAACAGCCTTATTCCTCGTCGCTTTTGTCCTGATGAAAATCAAGATGCCTGGAGCAAGGCCCATCTCGTTTTCTTCGATGGGTAGATGCGCTCTCGAGAACAAAAGTTTCCCATTGTACGATGCCCCAGCAAGCGTATTGTCGTTTGCCGCATTCAACTTACCATTGTTAATCCTATCCGCCTTTTTCAGTCAAAGCATCATCGGTTGCTATTCCATCATACTTCAACTGTTACTCTTGCCAATGTCGTTTGTCGGATCGGCAGTAGGCAAGGTGTATTATCAAGAGATTTGTGACACCGAAGACGAGGGCAAAATCAAACAAGTTACTAAGAAGGTAGTTAACGCCACACTCCTGTTGTCTGCCATTCCAACCCTTTTTATCTGTCTAGGTGGCGACAAACTCATTGTGTGGTTCTTAGGAGACAAGTGGCACGAGGCTGGCAGCATGTCGATATGCCTTTCGCTTTGGGCCATGTCTACAATCCTTACGCAACCGCTCATACCCCTTTTTAGGAGAATTAATAAGCAGCACATACTTTTACGCTACGAACTGTTGTATTTCATTGTCGGTATTGGCTGCATCCTGTTTGCCTGCAATTACAGATATGGTTTTGCAACCATACTGATTTCTTATTCCGTAGGATGCGCAACGGTAAAGACGCTCCTGTTTAGGAAGGTGTTAGGACTTGTACATCTTAGTTTGTCAGACTTCATTAAGAGTCTTCCTCTTTGTATCCTTGCACTTCTGTTTTTCACATTTCGCACATGGGAGTTATGAGAAAGGCGATAGGGTACATAATGAATGCGAACAGTTTGTTGGGACGTATGCTATGTATAACGGCATACATCCTGACCTATGATTTCATGTTCGAGCATTTTGTCTTCAAGCTGTTTTATTACATGGGCTTAGACTACATTGAAATGGAACCGCTCCCAAAGACGTTGTGGATAACATTCTCAATCCTTCCCTTTACCCTGTATAAGGGCATAAAGAGCATGTCTTCTTATTTTTGCATTTTCTTGTATCTGTTGGTTTACATTCCATTTATACACGCTTTATTCGTCACCAACGACATAGATGCTTATAGCCTTTATTCTTACGCTTGCGTAATGTGTTTGTTCTTCATTGTTTACTTTGGGATGGAAAGTTGGCGAAATCTTTTCAAACCACTTGAACTACGGCCTGCATTATCTTTTCGGTGGATTGAAATCATCACCTTGATTATAACGGCTATTTTCGTATTGTCGAGGATGAAGTCGATGCATTTTGTCAACATATTCACGCAATCTGATGTCTTATACGACTTACGCAGCCAAAATTCAGAGGCCATAAACGGTGGCGGAGGTTTCATCGCTTATCTGCAAGGATGGCTTTCGGGCGCATTCTATCCATTCTTATTGGTTTGTTATCTGCGAGAGAAAAAATGGCATAAGGCGCTTGCCATACTGTTCGGCTACATTCTCTTGTTCATGGTAGACATGCAAAAGATAACCTTCGTTATGCCCTTTGTCTTGGTTGCGCTCTATTTTGTCGTGCAATTAAAGCACGAAACCATATCCCAAAGACTGCATTCGCTTATAATTGTCACCACGGTAATAATATCATTTGCGCTTTATTTTGCCCAAGATAACGAGATACTTTTTGTTGTTGGTGCAATTGTGCTTTTAAGAACTGTCTGTGTGGCGGGGTGGCTGTCTCAGTTCTATTTGCATTTCTTCAGTGAGCATCCCTATACGCACTATTCACACATCAACATTGTAAACGCCATAACCAACGCCTATCCTTATGACGTTCCGTTGGGTGTTGTTGTTGCACATGGAACGCAAAACGCCAATGCCAACTTTTTTTTAACAGATGGTATAGCGGCTTGGGGATTGTCAGGTGTTGTTTTTATAGGTGTCTTCTTCTTCGTGTTATTACAATTTATCAACGCAATAGCGTTTAGGTATGAATTGAAAGATCTCTTCGTTGTTTTTCTCCCGACGTTGTCCTTTCTGCTTAACACGTCAATATTCACAACCTTGTTGTCTAGTGGAATGTTCATTCTGCTCATTATCCTGCTGATGGTGGAAAGTCCACTTGTCAAGAACAAAACACCCACTTAATCCACACCATACAATGACGAATGCTCTTTATTATCCTGTTGGACATAATGTTGGTTTTAGCCACAACATCAAATTCCTAATTCGCTTTGTCCTCAATTGTGTGTCTAGGAAAAGCCCTCCACTTAGGACAATTAAGTAGGAAACCTCATAGAAGATAGACCCAAGGCATGAGCTGCCGACAAACCTTTAAATGAAATCACCGATAACAGTGACTTTATACATATAACAAGTTCTGAATACAACAAGTTAACAGATGAACACTTCCAAACCGCTTTGCCTTATTACAAACATTGGTTCACACTACCGTTTCCCCATCTTCAGTGCGATGGCGAAAAATTTTGCATGCCATTTTTACTTGGGCGACAAAGTAGCGACACCAATAAAGAAGTTCGATTATACCAAGCTGGAAGGCTATCGCCAAACATTGAAAAACGTTTATTTCGGCCCCTTCTATTGGCAACGTGGTTCGGTAAGGTTGCTTTTTAAGCCCTACCGTTATTACATCATTGATGGCGAGCCTTTCTGTCTTTCCTCGTGGGCAATATTGCTGTTAGCCAAGCTTACCCGAAAGAAAACCATTGCATGGACGCATGGATGGTATGGCAGGGAGGGAACAATAAAAAGACTGATAAAAAAGCTCTTTTTCTCCTTGCATTCCGCGTTGATGGTCTATAGCGAATACGCCATTGCCCTGATGCAGAAAGAGGGAATACCAAGGAGTAAGATGTATTGCATCGCCAATTCGATGGATTCGGACAAAGAACGTGCCATACGAGAACAACTTGCTTGTAGCGACATCTACCGCCAACATTTTCTAAACGACAATCCCACCATTATCTATTGTGGAAGAATACAAAAATTAAAAAGACTGGAATTGCTTGTAGATTGCGCTGCGGCATTTAAGGAAGAAGGCCGCCCAGTCAACATTGTCTTCGTTGGTAAAGACGTTGAACAAGTTAATATCGACCAGTATGCCAAAGATAAGAACGTGGCTGATAGCGTTTGGATGTATGGCCCTTGTTATGACGACGAGGTGCTTGCACAATTGTTCTACAATGCCCATGTCTGCGTTTCGCCTGGCAATGTAGGCCTTACAGCCATTCATTCGCTTACGTTTGGATGCCCCGTTGTTACCCACAACAACTTCGCTTACCAAATGCCGGAGTTCGAGGCCATACGTCAAGGCGAAACGGGAACGTTCTTCGAACAAGGCAATGCCAAGAGCCTGAAACAGGAAATAGAATATTGGATATGTGCAGACGTAGACAAACGCGAGCAAACTAGACGGAAGGCTTTTGAAGAAATCGACCGTAAATGGAACATTCATTATCAAATGGAAGTAATTAAAAAAGTGTTAAATGAAACGTGATTCCACCCTATACCAACGTCTGCGCGGCGTTGTCCGAGAAGAAATACTTAACGTTCTTGGTGCCTGGGCAACTCCCGCCCCAGGTATCCACATCCTAAACGGCCACAGAATAGCGGCCGAAAAAGAGCCTGACACTTTTCGGAACTTACTGGAAAACTTGTCGCGTAACGTAACTTTCATTCGTATAGAAGATGCCGTTGAGAGAATTATGCGCAAAGAATGTCCCGACAAACCATTGGTGGCTTTCACCTTCGACGATGGTTTTATGGAGTGTTACGACATTTTCGCTCCTCTTTTGGAAGAGTTTGGCGTAAATGCTCTCTTCTTTGTCAATCCAAATTATGTGGAGGGAGACGACGCTTACATCGAACATTTCAACAACCACACGGTGCTTACCGAGGGGAAACAGCCTATGCGTTGGGCGCATCTAAGGGAATTGGCCAACCGCGGACATATTATAGGGGCACACACTATGGACCATTACATGATTAACACTGACGATGAAGACACGCTCCGTCACCAAATCGTAGCTTGCAAAACAGTGATAGAACAACAATTGCAACAGCCCTGCAACTACTTTGCCTTTCCTTATGGAAAGCTTACGCACGCTAATCAGCGGTCGATAGACATCGCCTGTAAAGCTTACAAGTATGTTTTCTCGCAATCCGATTACAAACATTACTTCTCTTTTAACGGGAAAGTTCTCAATCGCAGGCACTTCGAACCTTTTTGGCCCATTAAACACCTTAACTATTTCATCAGTTGTAATAAAACCTACGAATGAAAAAGCTGTTGCAAATTAACATCACCGCCAATTGGGGGTCGCATGGGAAAATAGTCGAGGGCATAGGTCAAGCGGCTATCAAGCAAGGCTGGCAAAGCTACATCGCATACGGAAGATGGGCCAATCCCAGCGTATCCAATCTCTTCCATATCGGAAACAGATGGGATGAAATGCGTCATGGGGTAGCCTCACGACTATTTGACAACCACGGCCTAATGTCACAAAAGGCCACGAAGTCGTTACTGCAATTCGTCAGAAACGTCAACCCCGACATTGTACACCTGCACAACATACATGGCTATTACCTCAATTATCCACTACTTTTTCAATACCTACGCCAACACGACGTCCCCGTGGTGTGGACTCTACACGACTGTTGGAGCTTTACTGGCCATTGTGCCCACTACGAGTTTATTGGATGCGAGAAATGGAAGACGCATTGTGCGGAATGCCCCCAAAAAGGCGCATACCCTAAGAGCTTGCTGTTAGACCGCTCGTATCGCAACTTCGAACAGAAAAAGGAGGCCTTTCTTTCCCTCAACCGCCTTACACTCGTTCCCGTAAGCCAGTGGCTACAACGCCAGTTACAGCAGTCGTTTTTCAAGCATACACCCACTCGCCTTATATATAATGGTATTGATACGAATGTTTTTAGTAAGCAGACGGAAGTAAGCTGGATTAAAGAGAAGTATGGCATCCCTGCACATTGTGCCATCGTTTTGGGGGTTGCCTCCAACTGGTACCGAAAAGGTTTGCCCGACTTTCTTCAACTCGCATCACTCTTGCCCCCATCCATCCGTATTGTTCTTGTGGGCCTGACCAAGCAAGAGCAAAAATTAGCGGCCCGAGCAGGTGTTGTAGGCATTAGCCGCACTGATAACCTACACGAACTCTGTTCACTCTATTCTGTTGCCAGCGTTTATTTTAACCCAACTTGGGAAGATACTTTTCCTACAACCAACCTTGAAGCAATGGCATGTGGAACACCTGTCGTTACTTACAATACAGGTGGAAGTCCTGAAACTGTTACAGCTGGTACTGGCTTAGTAATAGAAAAAGGTGACCTACAAACAGCTGCCATCGAGATAGAGCGCCTATGCCAACAGCCTGACACAACTTTCGAGGATGCTTGCCGGCTGCGCATCGTTCGACATTTCAATAAGGAAGACCGCTTTTCCGAATACCTCGAACTATATTCCAAAATCTTGAAATAGGTGCAACAAAGCAACAATAATTGCCCCATCAATTAAGGAGGAACGTTAAAACCTATATTCCAACACCTTATAAAAGTATTTCAGGCAGATAAAAATTGGGTGGGTGTATATACCGTTCTCCCTACATGCACGTGTGTCCTCGCGCAATAGGGTTAGTCGGCTACCCATATTCTTCGTACTAGCGCCACCTGTGCGCATCGTAACAAAGTCTAAGTTCAGGTATTTTGCCCTAATGTTGAACCGCTTAAAAAGCCTAACCATCATCTCAAAGTCACCACCAATCTTATAATCGGTCTTATACAGGCCTGCTTTCTGAAACACCTCCTTACGCGCATAAAACGAGGGATGGGCGGGCATAAGCCCAAAGCGCAGCCACCAGGGGCGAAAACCCGCCGATGAATAATGCCGCACGCTATGCGTTAAGTCGGGTTCGCGAACGAAATGCACGTCGCCATAAACGGCATCTAGCATAGAGTCGGAAAATGCTTGCGCCACTTGCTCCACCACATCTGTAGTCGTAAAGAAATCGTCCGAGTTCAAAACACCCACCACCTCGCCTGTAGCCATGCGCAAACCTTTGTTCATGGCATCGTATATCCCATTGTCTTTCTCACTCACCCAGCGCAGCCTGTTCGTAAACTTTGGTTCAAACTCACGGATAATGTCGATGGTGTTGTCGTTCGATTGTCCGTCCACAACGATGTATTCGATGTCAGGATGGGTTTGGTCTAACACCGATTGCATACAGTCTGCAATAGTTGCAGCACTGTTAAAGGCCACTGTAATTACCGTTACTTTCATAGTCTTATAGTCATTTGCATAAACGAAGCGCAAGCCATCTTATTGCATTATACTATGGCGAATGCACAAAAGTTGTGAAAAAAGCCCCAAAACTTGCACGTATAAATAATAATGTGTAAATTTGCAAACTAATTCATGGCATTTCGCCACGCCCCAATAAGTAGCTGTATACAAAAATATGCAAACTAATTATGGGCAAACAAAAACGGGGTTGACTGGATTTGACAGCGGGATGAAATGGTATGTAAGCACGCGGAGCGTAGGTGGCTGGCTCCATAATCCCAGTTATCGACAATTTAATTGGCGAAAGAAATTACGCTCTCGCTGCCTAACCGAAGTATAGTAGGTTTTGGGCTTTATTCCGTCACTAGGTGATGGAACGAGACATCGCTCAGAGGCTGTTGTTCCGAAGCCAGCTGATATAGCGGTGCAGAGAAATCGGAAATAGTTTGGCGTGGCCCCGCTCGCCGAATGAAATTTTAGGGGATAAGGCATTGGTTGGTGGTCCAGGTCTTGCCAATGCACGAAAACCGAAGGCTGGAATAAGCGTGTAGAAAGCGTATGGTTTCCCTGTTTGGACGTGGGTTCGAATCCCACCAGCTCCACAACTTTTCCCTTTCTTAGGGCAAAAACGCAAGTAACGCTTGGGTGAAAACGGCATATTTGCCCATTGCAGCCCAGCAAAACAAAAGTCAAACAAACGCTCACTCCATAATGGGGTGGGCGTTTGCTCGTTTAAGGTGGGTGCTAAGAAATTTCAAATTAGGCTTATATGCAAATATAGATCTGAAATCTCATGTAATGCCTTTATTTACTATATTATTCTACTAAAAACCGCTCTGTTGAAAATTAGCGGTGGCAAATAATGGTTCTGCCGATAGTTGGTGGGCATGAGCATTGTTATCCTAAACGCTATCGCCGTTCAGCTATTGTTGCGCTAAATGTTTTTAACCTTGGCCACATGGCTGAATTCCATTGATTAGCCGCTAAGTTTTCTTGGATGAAACCTTAATTGGGCATTAGCAACTATTTTTCAATCCCAATCGCTCGTTGGGCCGCTTACCAATTATTTCAGGTTGTTTGCATCGTTTCCTGCTCATCTTTCGTTTGCTTGTCGGCATTTTGCCTGTCTTATTCTCTTAACGTTGCCCGCTATGCCTTCAAGAATAAGTCAGACAATATGCTCCGCAATACACAAAATCTGCACAAGCCCTAACAACCCATTTGGGTTCAATCTTTTTCTTGCGATCGTTTTTTTTTGTTAAAATAGGTATTCATATTTTACAAAACACCTCCTGGCTGCCATCCCATTCTAGCGAAAATAATGGTTTCTAAACTAGCAATTAGCCGCTATTTCTAGCCTTTCACGTCTTTTGTTTTGTCTGTTTTTAAGCGTAAAACCTGCATTTTGCACCATTTTGCCTTTCTAGATTGGCTGCCAATTCGTAATTTTCCAAGCCCAATTACCCACTTTTAGCCCCTAAAAACCCACTTTTTAACGGTTATTTTGCCCCTTTCAGCCATGTTTTTAATGGCTCTAAAAGGTTTTATTTATACCATAGCAGTGCATTTTTATGCTTTTCGTCTCGCATTTTGCAGCATTTCGCACTGCATTTAGCACCAAAACGCAGTGCATTTAGCACCAAAACGCAGTGCGTTTAGCACCAAATTGCAGTGCATTTAGCGGCATATTGCACGGTATTTAGCATCAGATAGCCCAAAATCTGGCGCAAAAGTCAGCTTTTTGTAATAAACATTCATTTTGTCAGCATTCACTCGCTACCCCTTTTTGCATCAAAACCAACCGTCGCGAGAATCGATTTTTTGAGACAAGGTAGGCGTTTGGTGGACAAAGATGGCACTCATAATGTTAAAAATCTTGCCGAAAATATTACATGATATAAAGTTGACCGGTTGACCAGTTAACAAGTTAACTTGTCCACTCGTCCACCACTAATACATCTTGCAAGGCGTTTCTTATAGGCAATAGGGGAGAGGGGAGGGGAAAGGGAAAGCCATGCTTACACCCCATTGAGAGATAAAGCATGGCTTTCTGACTACTACTATAACAACAATCAACCATTTTATTTTTAAGAGAGTTGGGAGGTTAAGAAAGATTTACGGCCTGTTCTAAAAATTCCACGCTTACGTCTTTTCTCCTTTTTTAGTTCGCTCTTCACGGTCTTTTTGCCTTTATCTGGCATCTTCCTCTTACCCTTTCAGTCGCATAGTTCACCATGTTCCATCAAGAAGTAATAGAAATCTGCGCAGATAGAGCCTAAAAATCCAGTGGAGGTAATTTTTAGAACCTGCCTTAACAGATTGGGTCTGTGTTGAGGCGTGCGGTTGATAAGACACGCCTAAATGTGTTTAGGCAACTAGGAACGTTACCATTCGATGGCTTGGTCCTCGTCGGGTATTTGTGTATTTATCTGTCGTTCTAGTGTGAGCGTACCGCTAACAGACCAATTAAACTCTGTTCCAGGAGCCGAGGTGTAGTCTACGTAATCGTAACTAATGTTGTTGATGATAACGTAGCGGTGCACGAGATAAGGCTTCACATCGTCTTTTTGCTCGATAATGTGAAACGAGGCCTGCTTGTTCACCTTTAATTTCAGGTCGTTGTTGGTGGTATAGAAGTCTACCGTGCCTTCCTTTTCGCCGTTAAAACGAGCAAAGACCTTGTACTTTGCACGGTCGGTGCGGCTCTCGTCTATGTCGCCTGCGTAGAAAAAGATGGTCTTATCGTCCACCACATATCCGCGAATGATAGATTTAGCGGTGGCGTTAGCCTCGTCGCCTGTAACGAAAATCTTCATCGTACTGCCCGAATAGTCGCCCGAATAGTCGTTAAAGGGGAAGATGCGGAGCAGCGCCTTGGCGTAGTTCTTACGTGGATGGGCGGTGTAGCCATAGTTTTCGCCGTTTACGATGGTAAGCGGCAATACCCATTTGTTGCTCATGTCAATACCATTGAAGTTGAATTTTATGTTAAGCAGTCCCACATTCTCGCCCGATGGGATGGTCGTCGTCTCTGGAACAGTGGCATAATCCTTCATGTCGGTGTACCACAGTTCGGTGCGATTTAAGAAACGGGCCTGGTTTAGCACGTTAAGCGTGTCTCCATCGTGCGCAACATGCACCGTGATGTTGTTTTCGTTTTGCAATGAACCGCTAACGATTACGGGTAGCTTATACGATGAGAGTCCGCTACCCTCGACAAAAGTCTTGTCGGCATTGCGCCTGCTGTAAGGCACATAAACGTTGGTAACGCCCAATTTGCCAAGCGGTGCGCGGAAACTAACGTACTGCGTGTATTGCTCTTCTTTCCATTCGTCGTTACAGGCGGTAAGCGTGGCGAGTGCGCTTGCGAGCATCGCCGCATATATCGGAAGATGTTTTACTTTCATTTTTTTGTCACTTAAAGGGTAGGTTAATCGTTGTAGGTCCATCCTGGGTTCTGTGTCAGGCGCGAGTTATGTTTCAGTTCGCTGTGGCGGATGGGCCAAAAGTACATCTTGTCTGAGAATGTGCTGCGCAGGTTGTTGATGGGGATAACCTGTTGGAACTCTGCTGCGTGGTTGGCATCCATCATTACGTTGCAGCCATAAATGCGTTGGTTCAGTTCTCGTGGCGCGTCTTTCCAGCGGCGCAGGTCGAAGTAACGCTTGCCCTCGCCCATGAATTCAATCATGCGTTCGCGTTTAATTTTGGCGCGCAAGAGGTCTTTGTTGGCATAGACGTCTGTCGAATAGTCGGGCACTCCGCCGCGTATGCGTATGGGGTGTATGCCTTTTTGTATCTCGGCAATGTCGCGGCGAACGTTGTAAGTGGTGCTTTCGTCCCACGATGGGATGGTGTATGTGCCATCAAGTTCGTTGAGTGCCTCGGCGTAGAGCAATAGTATGTCGGCATAGCGAATGGCGGGTTCGGCCCTGTTCTTGATGTTCTTATAGTCTTCGCGGTCGGGAACATCGGTGGGATTGACGTACTTTTTCACGCTGATACCCGTGCGGAGGTAGAACTGCGAGTTGTTGTAGCCGTTGCCACTACCGCGATAATAGAAGGTTTGGCGGTTGTGGTGGGTGTTTTCGGGGTCGCCCAAATACTCCCAAACAGAGCCGTTATAGCCCACCGAGGCGTAGAAACGCGGTTCGCGGTTGGCATATTGCAACGACACGTTGGCGGCCAATGGCTTGTATTTTCCGCGGCGATAGTCGCGTGCAGTGGTAAATCCTTTGAGGCGTTCAGCACCGTTCCCGCCGTTCAGCTCGCTGTCTTTGCCAGGACAGTCGGTGCCGTCGTTCATATAATAGGCGTCTACCATCTTCTGGGTAAGGCCATGTGTGTTCCATCCGCCAAAGTCGCGAGGCATGGAATGGCGTGCAAACGACATCATGCTGTGGTTTATGCGTGTGGCATTTTGGTCTATACGCGAGAATATCAGTTCGGGATTGTCTTCTGGGGCAACGTCTCCGTTGAACAAAACACGGTAAGACTTGAAGGGGTCGATGTTTTTCCAGCCCGTTGGCCAGTCGCTTTGGGCAAATTGGCAAGTGGAGTCGGCAGGTACGATGGTGGCCGGGTCGCCTGCTGCATCTGTTGTGCTGAACGAGGCGTGATAGAGGTCGTACACACCAAGCTGCATAACGTCTTTGCAGGCAGCGGCGGCGCGCGCCCATTTCTCTTCTTGATAGTCGGTGTTGAGCAATGTCCGGCCTTTGTCGTCTACCAGCTGCTTGGCGTAGGCATCGGTGTTACCGTTGGCCAACGGACTGGCAGCGAAAGCCAATGCAAGGGCACGTGTGGCCAGGCAAGCGCCCTTTGTGGGGCGTGCGATGTTTTCGCCGTCGCGCCTGGTGTATTGTATTTCCTTGGCGGCTTGCACCATTTCGCGGCTAATATAGTTGGCTACCTCTTCGTACGAGCTGCGCGGCGTGGCTATCTGTTCGTAACTAAGGGTGTAATCAACGCCTTCGTCGGGCATGATTGGCACAGGACCGTAACGGCGGAGCAACAGCCAATAGAAGTAAGCACGCACAAAACGTGCCTGCCCTTTAAAGTCGAGCCGTTCTTTTTCGGTCATTTCGGTGTTCCTGTAAATGTTGGCGATGAACACTGAGGCCTGATAAATGCCCTTGTAACACATTGTCCAGCCTTGGTTAAAGTCGTTTTCGTCGTATTCGCCTTGCATGAACGTGTTGTACGAAAGCTCATCAGCCTCCTTTGAGTCGTAGTTAACGTCGCGGTCGCCATAGTACATGTCGTCGGCGAAGGTAAACGAATTGGTTTCTTTCTCCTTGCCAACAACGTCGGCGTTCTCGTCTTTCAAGAACGAATAGGCGTAGGCAAGCCATTGTTGGGAGCGTATTCTGCTGGTGAAGACCTTTTCAATCGTGGTACGGTCTTCAAAGTATTTGTCGGAGTCCAGATAGTCGTTGCAAGCGGAAAAGAGTGTTCCGATGCCCAACGCCAACGTTATCAGGGCAATATTTTTACGTTTCATGTTGTATGTCTGTGGTTATAAACTAATTTGTATGCCTGCCGTAAACGAACGAGTGATGGGGTATTCTTCGCCTCGCCTGCTGCTGTCGAGTTCGGGATCCCAAAGGTCGAAGGCCGACCACGTGATGAGGTTTTGCCCCGAAATGTAGATTCGTGCGCTCTCCAAGTGTATGGCGTTGACCCAGGGTTTGGGCATTGTGTAGCCAATGTCGAGGTTTTTGAGGCGCAAGAAACGGCCGTTGCGTAACCAAAAGGTAGATGCCTGCTCGTTGTTACTATTGCTGCCGTAGCTCAAACGGGGGTAGGGGGCATTGGGATTTTCTGTTTCCTTGGTGCCCGAAATGTCTGATGAAATCCATCGGTTGTCGGTTATTCCTTTAAGGATATTTCCCCAGCGGCCATTGCTGAAGGCGTTAACCGTACCGCCGTTGATGAGGAACGTGTATTTGCCAGCTCCTTGGAAGTGGAAGTTAAAGTCGAAACCGCGCCAGCTAATAGAGGCTCCAAGACCATAGATGAGGCTAGGGGTGCTGGTTGCACCTATGGCCACGCGGTCGCCATCGTTCACAACGCCGTCGCCGTTAACGTCTTTATATTTGATGTCGCCAGGTTGTACGGCTCCCCAACTTTGCTTGGGCGAATTGCGAATGTCGTCGTAATCGCGGAAGAGGCCTTGTGCAATAAGCCCTCTTTGTTGGCCAATGCGGTAGCCTTTTTCGTACTGATAGGCGTAAACGTTGTTTTCGTCGTCGCGTTCTAGGATGGTGTTTTTACTGTAAGTGATGTTTCCGCGCACCGTCCAGTTTATCTCACCGATGTGATCCTTGTATTGGAAGTTACCATCGAAACCGCTAGATTTTACGGCGCCAACGTTTGCCCAAGGGCGACTTTCAAGTCCTGTGATGTCGGGTAAGAAGTTGCGTTGCATGAAGATGCCTGTTCTCTTCTCGTAGAAGTAGTCCATCGTGAGCGAGAACTTGTTGTCGAACGCCACGAAGTCAAAGCCAACGTCGGTCTTGCGTGCAATCTCCCATGTAACGTTTGGCGATGCCACCTGCGTGTAGTGCATGCCTGTGGTGGTGGCTGTGGTAAGGTTCGACCCCCAATTGTAGCCTTCTTTGGTAAAGTCGATAGTGTAAAGGTAGGGGAAACGATGGCTTCTTCCCGCATTGTCGTTGCCCACCATACCCCACGAGTAGCGTAGCTTGAACATGTTGAGCCAGGGTAATGCCTTCTTTACGAGGGGTTCTTCGGCTACGTTCCAAGCTAGGGAGAAGGCAGGGAAGAAACCAAAGCGATGGTGGTCGGCAAAGTTTTCGGAACCGTTATAGCCGAAGTTGAAGTCGGCAAAATAGCGTAGGGCGTAGTTATAGGTTATCTGCCCTGCAACGCCTTGGTTCTTTTGGCTGACAGAGTTTTTAATGTCTGTGCCTATATTTTGTGTCTGTATCCGCTCGTCTTGCGTAAAACGGGCAGTAGCACCAAAGTTGTGTTGCTTGTTGAAGGTGCGGTTCCAACGTAGTAAAGCCTCCAAAAACTCGCGGCGCGAACCTTCTCCGCCTGATGTTTGGGCCATGGGCGACTCTTCGAAAAGCTTATCCCAAATGATGTTGCCTTGCGAATCGCGGCTGTTGGCGCGATACATGGCTGGCCAAAGGCGATGGTATATGTGGTTGCTATTATAGGTGTCGTATCCGAACCTACCTGTAAACGAGAGGCCACGGGTAATGAAATCCAGCTTTTGGTCTACCGTTACGTTTGTCTGTATGTTGTTGTCCCATTCTTGGTTGTAACCTGTGCGTGTGGCAGAAACCCAAGGGTTCATTTGATATTTTTGGCGACCGTAGGCCGGAACATAGCCATTGGAATAGAGGACGGGAGAACTTAGGGCGTTGAAACCAAAGAGTTCGCCCCATACATATTGGTCGCCAAGACCAGGACTGTTGCGCTTGTTGAGGTTGCCCGATACGCCCAGCTTGATAACCGTTGTGGGCGTAACGTCTATGTCCACATTCATACGATAGTTCCAGCGTTTGAAATTGGCGTTGGTGTTGTACCTGTTGCGCAATGTCTCGTCGGTGTTGTACATGCCTTGGTCTTCTACATACGATAGGGATGCGAAGTAGCGGGCTGTGTTTCCACCGCCACTCAAACTCAAGTCGGCACGATAGCTCATTGCACCATCTTTAAGAAGAAGTTTCGACCAGTCTACGTTGGGGTAGAAGTCGGGGTCCAGTCCCGACCTGATTAGTGCCAGCTCTTCGGGTTGATACTGCGGAGGGAGGTTGCGCGTTATACGTGCCTCGTTGAGCAGAGTGGCATACGTGGGCGCATCAACAAACTTCGGGGTGATGGTACGGGTGTTATACGCTACCTCGCCTTTGGCGTTGATGTTTATCTTTCCTTCCTTACCGTGTTTGGTAGTGATGAGAATAACGCCGTTGGCACCCTTCGAGCCATAGATGGCCGTTGCCGAAGCGTCTTTCAAAACCGAGAAACTCTCGATGTCTTCAATGTTCAAGTCGTTGATGTTCGACCGTTCGAAACCGTCTACTAGTATCATCGCATCTGAACTGGCGCCGAAGGTTGAGATGCCGCGAACCCAAAAGCGCGATGTGCTTTTACCCGGCTGACCCGACGATTGCATGGCGATGATGCCTGGAACATTACCTGCCAAGGCGTTGGTGAAGTTGGATGAGGGGAATTGTTTCATTTGTCCGAGGTCGACATTGGTGATGGCTCCCGTAACGGTGAGTTTCTTTTGCGCGCCAAGACCCGTGATGACAACCTCGTCGATGGTGTTGAGTTTCTCCTCGGCCATCTGTACGTCGATAACCCTTCTGTCGCCTTTAACCAGCACGCTTACGGGTTTGTAGCCCAGGTAAGAGAACACCAGCGTTTGGTATTGCTGCATCTTGATGGTGTATTTACCGTCGATGTTGGTGATGGTACCCAGTCCCTTGGCATCTTTCACGGTGACGCTAACGCCAATAAGGGCTTCTCCTGTGGCGTCGGTTACTGTTCCCGATATTTCCAGCTGTTCTTGTGCTAAGGCGTTAAGCGTAATGCCGCACAACATCCAGAATAATATAAATATCTTTTTCATTGTCTTATGGCTCTATTTGGAGTTCTATTTTTCCATTGAAATGGTGCGTATCTTTCGTCCTTGGGTATCTAGGATGTAGAAAGTGTTAGAGTTCTCGTCGTAGGCAATTCCCGTAGGACTGTTAAAACGAGCCACTTCTCGCAGGTCACCGTCTTCCGTTCCCCATGTGTTTCCATCGCCAGCTTGCGACGAAGTACCGCGTCCTGCGTATGTGCGGACGATGCCGTCGGGAGTGAGATAACGTATACAGTGGTTACGGTTGTCGCAGAAGTAGAAATCGTACACATCGTCGCGGTTCTCGGCAACGTATTTCTTGTTCTTCACGAAACAGCCTTGGTAGGGTCTGTTTACTCGTGCACCGGTGCCAACACCGTCTACCCATCCGTCGTTTCGCGCTTGTCCGGCCACAACGTATGGTGGAGCAAAGCTCTTGGTGGTTTCGTTATAGTCGGAACGCAGAATGTAATGCTTGTTTATAACCACGATATAGCAGTACTTGCCAGTGGGGTGGATGAAGATTTTAAACTCCCAACTCACATCTTGAATGGTAAACAGCTCCTTAAAGTTGCCGTCGGTCCAGTTGGGATACCATGTTCCGCCGCTTGCAACGGTGTTGAAGTAGTTGTTCATGTCTAGGCGGAAAACCTGTCCGCGCTCGTAACTATTGAAGTAAAGCTCGCCGTTTTTGGGATGCACGGCGGCTCCGTTGCACTGCTTGTAGGCTGCTAAGATTTGCGATTTTGATGCGTCGGTGAAGGTCCCATCGGCGTTGCGCTTAACAATCCACACACTAGGACTTTGCAACTGGCGGTCGTCGCGGTCGGTGGAGATGAGCATATATTGCCCGTCGTTCGAAAAATCGATGGAGCGTAGTCGGTGGTTGTCGAACTTAGACATAGAGAGTATGGTCTTTACCTCCTTCTTTTCCATGTCAAGCGCTTGTATGCCGTGTGCATTTTCATCGTAAACGGCATACAGAATGTTGTGGTTTAAGGGGTCGAAGGTAAGGCATCCTTCGCCGGCATAGCCTGTTGCCGTGTTGAAAGGGCCGTCGTGCCAACCTTGGTCGTCGAATTGGTTACGTACGCCACTGAGCGTTCCCACAACCATTTTTCGTTCATAGTTAAACTTGCTGCTGGCCGTTGCGCTCTGTTCGTTGGCTGTTTTGCCGCCAACAGACACCACCACCTCGCCCGAATAGGCCTTGGCAGGCACCAAGCAGTAAAGGCAATCGCCCTTAACACTGATGAGAACGGCGCGCTGTCCGCCAATGGTGACTTTGACATTGCCAGTGTCGTTGCCGAAGTTGCTGCCGTAAACAACCAACTTTTGGTCCACTCCGCCCTCTTTGGGGATGAAGTCTGTCACGGTGACAGGTCGAGATGGGTCGTATTCTGCAGAAGAAACGTCTCCATTGTCGCTTCGGCATGCCGACATGCAAGCAACGAAAAACAGCAAGGCTCCCCATGCGAACCTTTGGCCATAGATGTTTAGATTATTTTTCTTCATAAATATATTGTATTTAAACTTTTATTTCTAGTTCCCGGTATTACGCCCTCCCAAAGGGCACTTTCCCGATGTTTAATGTGGTAATTCCATCAGCAAAATTAGTGAGAATTGAATTGTTGAGATAAAACAAACCATTCAAAAGATAAAAAAAACAGGGCATTTGCCTATTTTTTCTATTGAAAGATGTAGAAAATGAAGTGCAATTGTAAATGTGGCTCGATAGACAATGCATGTGGCAAGTACTTGTTTGTCGGGATTAAAACATCAATTTGAAATAGCCTCGCATAACATCTATTGTTATAAGGAACAAATAGTCGTTGATTGTGCTTTTAAGACTTTGTAGTGTGATTGCAAAGTGGCTTTAGCACGACTACCAACAAGTTGTAGTGTGACTGCGGGTAAGGGTAGTGTCATTACAAAAGGCTTGTAGGAACGGTCTTTGTGGTTGCCAGCAGGCAACATGGCATGAAAAAGGCCAAGGTTAAACACAAATGCGTTTGAGCCTTGGCCACTAAAAACAATTAAACCTAAATCTTACTTAACGATGAATTTCTTTCCATTACTGATGTAAATGCCTCTTTTAAGTGGGCGTTTCACTTCCATGCCTTGTAGGTTGTAAATCTTACCGTCTTCAACGACATCGCTTTTAACGTTGTCGATGCCATTAATGGTGCCTTGAGAAACCTTCTTGCCGAAGTAGGTAAGGCGGAAGTTGTCGAACACAGCCCAATCGCCGTCCACTTGTTTGTCTTTGGTTACGCCGATGGTAAGTTCGCCTTCGGGGCCAACCTTAATGATGTGGGTGTACACTTTATATAGTCCGCATTCGAAATATTCGGCTGCATCCATCACATCGTCGGGTTGTTCGCCGGCAGTACCGGTCCATCCGATGCCTGGGCATTGGTTCATTCCTGCTGCGATAGAGGGCAGTGCAACCTCGTCGCCCTTACCTTTATATTCGATATAGAGCATGGCATGGCGTGCAGGAGCCGTTCCTTTGGCAACCTTTTGTTGCAAGTTCTCTCGGCTGCCATCGCGATAATAGCCCGTCATGTTTACCTGATAATAACCTTCGGGCAAGTTGCTTACAGTTTGGTTTACCTCGAACGAGTTTAGATAGTATGCTTCGCACACGGGGTTGGTGCGTCTGCCGCGGTCGATAACGCCAAGGTTGGCATCCTTAAAGTCGCCTTTTTTGTCGCTATTCCATTTTTCAAAGAGGTCGGGACGGTTAAAACCAGGGTTGGCAAGCAAGTATGTTGCATCGACAGGACGAGTTTCGGTGGCCGTTGCGAGCAGCGCATCACGTTCGGCCTTGGTAACGAGTTTCCATTCGGCGTTGGCATTCTTGGCCACGGCAGCCTCAACAGAAACGGTATTCCAAAACTCCTTATCCATAGCCTCGTCGGCATCGGTGTTGGATTGTGGCGCAAAAGCCAATCCTTGGGCATGGTTGTCGCCCTTCACGATGTTGTAGACGTTGGCCTTGCCTGCGACGGGAACGAACGCCCAAACAGCTTTGTCTGGAATGTCGGTATAGCCATTATAACCCAGGTAATTGCCTGCTTTACCACCAAAGCGATTGATGGTGAAACCATTTCCTTCGGCTGCAACGGTAAAGAGCAAACCGGGAACGTCTACGGCAGCATGCGTATTCCAATCGGAACCACCCATAAGGAACTTCTGAGAGGCCACATTGTAGAAATAGAATTCGCCTGCACCGGCTTTGGCACCCTTGTAAATGTCGGGCATCTTGTCGGCAGCAACAATCTTACGAGCCACGCGCAGGTCTACAAGAGCCGCCTTCATGTCGGCATTGGTCGTGGCGGTTTTGGCCACCTTCTCGGCCTTTACCGTGGCGGCATTAAGCTGTGCATCGTTGTTCTTATTGATGTTTTTGCAAATTTCAGTCGTTTTTACCAAAGCAGAATAGTTCTCTGAGCAGGCAGCAACGGCATCGTAAGCCTTTTGTAAGTTAGAGGTTGCGGCGATAATGGCCACAGGGTCGGTAGAGGTGAGGGTCTTGTTGGCTGCTGCAATGGCATCTGTGTATTGCTTGCTCAATGCAGGGGCGACGGCACCTTTAAACGCTTTTGTTGTGGCAAGTATCGCTTTAAGGCCTTTCAGTGCCTCTTCTGCGGTTTGAAGAACTTTCGAACCAAGGTATTTTAAAGAGAAGTTGGAGATTACGCACCAATCGTCGACAACGCCAGCCTCCTTTTTAACGCCCAATTTCAGTGTTCCATCTGTAACGGTAACGGTTATTTCGGGGTTTTGGTAATTACCCTTCCATAAGGCGCAGTTGGCCTCGTGGGTTGTATTGGGTACGTATAACCCACTATTTTGCTTGTTCTCGCGTTCGGCTTGGAAATTAAATCCCTCTTCGGGAGCTTTTTTCGCACCTGCGTAAAGAGACATGATGGGGGCAGAAGTGCCGTTGGCATAATAGGTGGCGCGAAGTTGTTCGGTGCCATTGATAAACTTGTCGGCACCATATCCGTACATTGCATAGTTGCGCGTTTCGCTTGAACCGTCTCGGTAATATCCGCGTACGCTGAACTTATAGGTGCCGTTGGGCAATCCGCTGATTGTTTGATAGAAATCGAATGTTTGCGTGTTCCAGAATTCTTGGATGGTGTTTGCCCTCACAATGTCCCATCCGCCGCGATAAGTAGAATGCTCGGTGTTAGGAGCAGCCGTACAATCCATTTTGAAAAGGTTGTTCTTCGTCACGAGGTCGGATGCGCCGATAAGCCACGTTACGTCCACGGGATGGTCGGCAGAGGCCTTCGCCTTTGCATCGGCAATACGTTCTTCTCGTGTAACAAGCTGCCAAACGCTGTTCTTCTCCTTATCTACTGTGAGCAGGTTATTGTCTGCCCCTAGCACCAAGGCATCGCATTCTAGCCAGTATCCGTGTATGGATTGCATGTTGTCGGCAGGCGATAGCTCCCAATCCCCAACGTTGTCGGCGGGCATGTCCCAATAAAGCAAGCCAGCATCTCCAATTTTTTTCGATACGCAGTTGCCTTTGTAAAAGATGGAACTCAACCTAAACGTCTTTGCTCCTGCTTTTTCAAAGGTGATGGGTAGGCCGCGCGTACCCACGTTAACGGCCGTTGCCCATCCGTCTTTCACGGTGTTGTTGTTTTGAAGCCACAAGCCCGTGGCGACATTATAGAGATAATATTCCCCTCCATTGCCGATAGCATGTCCTGGCCAAGGCGTGGTTTGGGCGTTGAGCAGGGTTGCGCTCAACAATCCTAGACCTAATGATAGTACTTGCTTTTTCATAAGTTGTTTTTAGTTAAAATAATTACTCTATGTTCGTTAAGGTTTCGGCATATATCAAATATAGATACAACCCTGCATGGGGTTGGGTGCTTACACCATATTATATATAGAAACTTGAACTATTTGTTGCCGATTGTTTACGCTGCAAAGATAGACTTTATTTTAAGTACTGATGCGTAAAATCCGTTCAGAGTATAGCAAAAAAGAACCAATGGGGCTTGTTGGTCCGATTTTGTTATTATTTGGGGTGATTGTCGTACCCTTATCTAAAAGGGACGAGTAATTTTGCAATGCAATCAGAAATAATGTTTAAAACAATACCATAGTATTTTGTTCAATATGAAAAAGCTATTACTTTGTTTGGTTGGTGTGGCAAATATGCTGGCGGCAGAGGCGCAGGGCGGTTCGTTTTTCGAACCTTATCGGCGCACTAGCCTTCGCTTGCCGTCTGTCCCACTGATAGTGAACGACCCCTATTTCTCCATTTGGTCGCCTTACGATAACCTATACGACGGCACCACACGCCATTGGACGGGACAGCAGAAAGCCATTGACGGCCTGTTGCGCGTTGACGGAACGACCTACCGATTTATGGGAAAGGAGAAGGGCCGACTACTGAAACCCGTGGCACCAATGGCCGACATGGGAGTGTGGAAAGCAAAGGTTAGCTATGCAAAACCAGCTGCGAACTGGATGCAACGCGATTTTAACGACAGCAAATGGCAAACACAACAGGCTGCGTTTGGCACTCCCAAGGAATATCCTAACATACGTACGGTTTGGACGGACACCAATTCGGACATCTATATACGTAGGCATGTGACGCTGACCAAAGAAGACTTGGCGCGCGACTTGTGGCTGATTTACTCGCACGATGATAAGTGTGAGGTGTACGTAAATGGTGTTTTGGCAATCGAGACGGGCGAAACGTGGGTGCAGAACGAAGAGCTGATGTTGTCTGCTAATGTAAAACAAAGTTTGCGTGTTGGCGACAATGTTATCGCATACCACGTGCATAACACCACAGGAGGAGCCAATGCCGACATCGGACTATTTGCCAACGTGAAAGAGAAACACAACAACATGCGTAATGCCGTACAAATGGGCTGCGATGTTATGGCCACCAACACTTACTATACGTTTCGTTGCGGAGGCGTAGACCTGCGTTTGGTTTTCACCGCACCTATGTTTCTCGACGACCTGAACTTGCTTTCTACACCCATAAACTACATATCTTATCAGGTTCGCGCCAACGATAAGCGAAAGCATGATGTGCAGATATTCTTCGGAACGACACCCGAACTAGCGGTGATGAAGAACACCCAACCCACCATTTCGCGCATACAAAACGTGAACAACATTGACTATGTGCGAACGGGAAGTGTAGAACAGAACGTGTTGGGCAAAACGGGCGACATCATTTGCATTGATTGGGGTTATCTGATGATACCCAACGTGAACGGAAACGTTACGATGGCCGACCAAAATGTTGTGGAAAGCCAATTTATCAGTAAGGGAACGCTGGCCCAACGCGATGCACTGCGTATCAAGAGCAATAACGAAAGCGAGATGCCCATGTTGGGCTACTTGCATAACTTCGGGTTGACGGAGCGCGATTCTAGTTATATGATGATAGGTTACGATGAAGTTCAAGACGTGCAATTCCTTGGAACGCGCTATAAAGCCTATTGGGCGAAAGATGGACAGCAGCTTACCGATGCCTTCGAAAACTTCCGCGATAATTATAAGTCGTACATGCAACGTGCGCGCCGATGGGACAAGATGATCTACGACGATGCCTTAGCAGCAGGAAACAAGAAGTATGCTGAGACCTTGGCAGCCTCTTATCGGCAAACTTTGGCCGCCCATAAGCTGTTTATGGATAAGGATGGCGACCTGATGTATTTCTCGAAAGAGAACAGTTCGGGCGGATTTATCAACACGGTAGACGTTACTTACCCCGCCGCACCGCTGCTTTTTACCTACAACACACAGTTGGAGAAAGGTGCGTTAGAGGGCGTATTCAAGTATTGCGCCGACAGTTCGCGCTGGGGATTTCATTTCCCTGCACACGACTTGGGCTTCTATCCCATAGCCGACAAGCAGACGTATGCCTCTTGTTTCCCAGGTGCCAAGGGCGATTTTGGCAAGAACATGCCTGTGGAAGAGGCAGGAAACATGGTTATACTCACGGCAATGACATGTTTGAGAGAAGGAAAGGCCGACTTTGCCAAGAAGTATTGGGACTTGCTTACGATGTGGACAAACTATTTGGTGGCTAATGGACAAGACCCAGCCAACCAACTTTGCACCGATGACTTTGCCGGACATTTGGCCCACAACGTAAACCTTTCGGTAAAGGCCATTATGGGAATTGCCGGCTATGCACTGATGGCACAGATGCAAGGAGAGAACGCCACATTCCGTACTTATATGGACAAGGCGCGCCAAATGGCTGTAACGTTGGAACGAACGGCTAACGATGGCGACCATTACCGATTGGCTTACGACCGCAGTGGCACGTGGAGCATGAAGTATAATATGGTGTGGGATAAGCTGTGGGGGCTTAACCTCTTTTCCAAACAAATGAAACAGAAGGAGTATAGCTATTATCTTACGAAGGCGGAGTCGTATGGCATACCACTAGATAATCGCGAAAGATATACGAAATCAGACTGGGAGATGTGGACTGCATGTTTGGCAGAGAACCAAGAGGGCTTTGCACGCATTGCCGACCTAGTGTGGGAGTTTGCCAACAAAACAAAGAACCGAGTGCCGTTTAGCGACTGGTATTGGGTGAACAGTGGCGACTATCAGATATTCAAAGGTCGCTCTGTACTTGGCGGACATTGGATGAAGGTGCTGATGGATAACTTCTTGAAGAATAAGAAGTTTTCGACAGGCATTGAGAATGAACCTCAAACTTCCGACACCTCGAAGAAAGAAGTGGGACGATACGATGTAGACGGACGGCGACTATCTACTCCGAAACAGGGAATAAACGTTGTTCGGTACAAAGACAAGACAGTGAAGAAGGTGGTGGTGAGGTGAGTGTATGAGGTTTTGAGTTTTTAAGTTGATGAGTTTTTGAGTTGATAATCCCTATTTATGAAAATAGACGCGATAAAAAAAATAGCCCTTGTAGTCAACTTGCTGATGTTGGCCGCAGTTGTGCGTGGGCAATACGCCAACCCTGTCTTAAACAAAGACATGCCCGACCCAAGCGTTGTACGCGCACCCGATGGCCAATTCTATGTTTATGCCACAGAGGGCGGTGGGCTGTGTGTACCTATTTATAAGTCGCGCGACCTCGCCACACGATGGCGATTTGTGGGTTCGGCCTTCAATAGCTCAACTCGTCCCACCTTTATAAAAGGTGGAAACATCTGGGCACCCGACATTAATTACATCAATGGGCAATTCGTTCTTTACTATTCGATGGCCGAATGGGGGAAGGAATGGAACTGCGGCATCGGTGTAGCCACGTCTTCTTCGCCTCGCGGAGGATTTGTAGACAAGGGAAAACTCTTTACCAGCACCGAGATAGGCGTGCAAAACAGCATCGACCCTTGTTTCTTTCAAGACGACGACGGCAAGAAGTACCTCTTTTGGGGTAGCTTTCGCGGTGTGTGGGGCATAGAACTGTCTGCCGATGGACTGGCTTTAAAGCCTGGGGCGGAGAAGTTCCAGATTGGTCCGAACCACAATTGGATGCATCATGGCACAGAGGCCACGATGATTGTTAAACGCAAAGGCTATTATTACTTCCTGGGTTCGCTGGGCAATTGTTGCGAAGGAGCCAACAGCACCTACCGAGTTGTGGTGTCGCGAAGTAAAGACTTGCGTGGTCCATACGTCAATAAGCGCGGTAAGAAGATAATGGATGTGGGCGGTTCGTACGAAAGTGTACTGTCGGGCAACGAATTTGTGGCTGGTCCTGGTCATTGCTCGCAACTGATTATCGACGATAACGGCGATTATTGGATGCTTTATCACGGGTTTGATAAGACAGATATAGATGCAGGTAGGAAACTTTTCGTGGATAAGGTGTTATGGGATGCTGATGGCTGGCCCTATATAGCGGGCAAGCATCCGTCGAAAGGAGGGGCGGTTCCCTTCTTTAAAGATGGCGAACTTAGCAGCATTGCTGATGTGGATGCCACGCAAGATACCTACACCATTGCCCGCGGCGGCAACAATTATTATCAGATTTCAAGCCCCGATAACTCTGCCTTCACTTGGGAACTCTACGCCATAAGCGGCGAAAAGGTAAAAGCAGGCAGAGCCATAAACGCACAAGACTTGTGGCTGAACGATGTGCCCGTGGGCATATATGTGGTAAAGGTGTGGGGAAATAGCGGCAGTGTTAATCAGAAAATCGTAAAGGTTCAGTAGAAATGTCTCTGTATTGAGGCACACATCTTACGCCAGACGTGCAGCAGAACCAACCTAATGCCACGCCCCAAACATCATATTAAGGTGTGGACTAAGAGCAATTAGAAACCTAGAATAGTATTTATTAAAACCAAGAACAATGAAAAGAGAACATCTTTTTAAACGCAGTTGTCTGAATGCAGCATTGATGATGCTGTTTGGCTGTTGCTCGATAGCGTGCAGCAAAGAGGACAACAATCCCACTCCTGAGCCTCCAAAGCCTGTGGAAGTGTATCAAGACCTGAAAGTTTTCCAGCTAAACACGTGGTTTGGAGCAACGCAAGTGAACAACGCCTATAATGGATTGGTAGACGTTATTAACCAAGTGGATCCCGATGTAGTGTTGTTGTGCGAGTTGCGTAACGACCTTTTGTTGAAGAAAATCCCCGATGGCGACGGCGAGTACACACATCGCCTGTGCCAATCGTTAAAGACAAAGCACCAAAAAGACTACTATGGTAAGAATCATGGCACGTTTGTTGGCGTGCTGTCGAAATACGAGATAAAGAGTTTCAAGGTTCTTCCCACGCCCACCGACAACTATATGATAAAGGTAACAGTGGAAGTTCGTGGTCAAGAAATGACCTTCTATTCTGCACACCTCGACTATAAGCACTATGCCTGCTATCTGCCGAGAGGCTATAACAGTGGTCCTGATTGGTCGAAACTGCCCAATCCTATTACCGATATCGAACGGATAATGAAAGACAACCGACTGAGTACGCGCGACGAGGCGATGGAAATGTTTCTCGACGATGCCCAAGGCGAGATGGATAAGGGGCGTATCGTTGTCTTAGGTGGCGACTTTAACGAACCGTCCGACCTTGATTGGCAGGCCAACACCAAAGATTTGTACAGTCATAACGGTGTAGTGGCCAACTGGGACTGTTCTGTAATGTTGAGAAAGGCTGGTTTCGTAGACACCTATCGCGAGAAATTCCCCAACCCCGTAACACATCCGGGTTTCACATTCCCTGCCGATAACAAGGATGCTAACATTGGTCAGCTGTCTTTCTGCCCCGAATACGACGAGCGCGACCGTATTGATTTTGTGTATTATAACAAGTCGCAACCTGTTGAATTGCTGAAAGCCGAACTCGTCGGACCGTCTGGTTCCATCTATTTTGGCAAGCGCGGACCCAACGATTCGAAAGATACCTTTATCGAACCAACAGGAACTTGGCCCACTGATCATAAGGGAAACCTTACCACACTTAAAGTTCGCGTGAAGAAATAGGCGCGACATAAGATTGTAAATACATAGTTAACATTAAAACGAAACCACAATATGAAAAGGAATAAACCCACAATGAGACGTTGGATATACGCGCTCTTCATAGCCGCTTTGTGTGGCAACATTGTTGCTTGCGGCGATAAAGACGAGGACAACACTCCGAGTTACAACCCCAATGTGCCTGTAACCATCAGCCGTTTTACGCCTGCCGAGGGCAGCGAAGGCCAAGAAATGGTTATCTATGGCACAAACTTCGGACTCGACTCTAAACAGGTAAACGTAACGATTGGCGGAAAGAAAGCCAAGTTAAGTTATGTAAAGGCCGACAGTATTGGCTGTATTGTGCCCTATTGGACCGAGTCGGGACGGTTTGAAGTGGAGGTGAAGGTGGCTCAACAATCAGCCAAGGCCACTACAATGTTTGCATACGCCAGTCCGTTGATGGTGCGCACGCTGATTGGTTACCGCATAAGCGACGGCGACCCAGGATGGAAAGACGGCAAGTTTGGCACAGGCAAGGACGATGGTTCGGCCACTTTCGGCAAGCAAGCCGCCTTTATGAAGTTCGACCCGCAGAACCACGACCACCTATATGTTGCATACGAAGATTTCGATTATAGTGGCTATGGTGTGCAACTCTTCGACTTGAAGGCGAAGACTGTTACCACCGTGATGCACGGCAGTAAGTGTTTCGAAGGTAAGCGCTTACGTGCAATAGACTTTACGGCGAAGGGCGACATGGTGGTTGCTACCGACCGCGACGACAGCGGTGACCGCTCTACTAGTGTGTGGATTGTTAAACGCAACGCCGATGGCAGCTTTACCGACGAGTCTAAGTGCGAGGTGCTGGCCGCTTACAAGCAATGTAACACCGTTGCCGTGCACCCTGTCAACGGAGAACTATACTTCAACAGCTACGGCAACAATGCGATTTATCGCCTTGACGTGGCCAAATATTATGCCAATGCCTCGGAAACAACTCCTTGGGACCCATATCTCACGGGTAACAACTATGAACAAATGCTCACCCTTGGTGCTAGTCGTTGGAACTTTAACATCACCATGCACCCCACAGGCAAGTACGCTTACGTAATAGCACTGAACCAACATTGCATCTATCGTATGGATTACGATGAGGCTACCAAGCGTTTCAAGCAGCCTTACCTCGTTTCGGGGCAGCAAGGTGTGAAGGGATGGGCCGATGGCAAGGGCGATGGTACATTAATGAACTTCCCCTATCAAGGCATATTTGTGAAGAATGCAGACTACGCGGCACAGGGCAAGGAAGACGTTTACGACTTCTACTTCTGCGATTACGATAACTATTGCGTGCGTTACCTCACACCCGAAGGTCGTGTTCGCACCTTTGCAGGGCGCGGAGCAACATCGGCCATGGGCGATGGCAACACTTGGGGGGCTGATGATGGCGACTTACGAGAGACGGCACGCTTTGGAAGTCCTACGGGCATTGCCTATGATGAGCGTACAGAAACATTCTATGTTTTCGACACCTATTATAAGAGTGTGAGAACAATAAGCCGTTGAAAACACACCTTTAACCATACGTGGTGTCGCCAAACCTTTTAGGTTGAACGGCCAAATGGTTGGCGATGCCACGGTAGGTTACTTGTTTGGCGTCTTTCGCATAGAGAGACGGTATGGCCTGAAGATAGATAACGTCAACTGTTATTGACGATATTCACAGCATAAAAACAACAGAGAAAACGATGAAACGAATAAAAGTCATTCTGCTAGGTTGGGCGTTTGTAGCGAACATTGGTCCGTTACAAGCGCAAGGCTTGTCGATGTCGCTTAGCCTAAAAACGCCAGGCAATCCGTCTGAAACGCGCCAATTGCAACAACAAGGGCAATATTGGGCGACCGATGGACCATTAAGCATTGTGTCTTCTACTACGAAAGACGGCGACGACGAACTGCTGACCGTTACCCTCTCGGCGCGCGAAAAGGTGTATTTCCACCTCGATCTCAGCCTCAACACAGGCTTGTCGTCTAGCGAGACAGAGTTTTACATGCCTGGTTTCTGGTATCATCGCAACATGCGCTCACCCCAGGAGGCTCCTTCTTTCAAGACGAGTAAGCATTGGAGTTTTAGAGAAGACCGTATGTCTACACCGTTAACTAGTGCTTTTAACCCACACGATGGGCAAGGCATATCTGTATTGCGCGTGTTAGACACACCTTGCGACGTACAAGTTCAGCTAACTACGGGCGAGATAATACTTCCTGGGCGCACATCCGTGGGTTATGCAGGTTTCGACGGCGAGGGAAACACCGTGGCCTTAAAGTTTGGCTATCCTTATAAGGAAACTCCGAAACGATACATCCGCAAGTTAACGCTCATAGACCCCGTAACGGCTTTTGCCAAGCTAGAAAAGGATGAACAGCAAACCTTGCGTTGGCGCATACATCGCTATAAAGCTAATGATTTCGGCAGCTTTGTTACGCAAGTGTGGCAGTATAGCTACGACCGCATGCAGCCACAACCCTTGAAAAGTGCCTACACGGGTGCAGAAGTGAAAGCTGCCCTCAGCGATTACTTCCGCCATTCGTTCGTAGACCGCTACCCATTGAAATACAATTCGGGGCTCTCACTTCGGGTTAACGACTGCCTACCAGAAACAGAAATGCAGATAGGCTTTTGCGGACGTGTGTTGCTTAATGCCTTCAACGAGATAGAATACGGTGTCGAAACGAAAGACGAAGAGCTAATTAACAAGGGACAAGCCATCTTCGACAGTTTTCTGAGCAACGGATTTGGGGAAGGTGGTTACCTGCACGACTTCGTAAACTTTCGCGATGGTTTCCCAAAAGAAAGCATCCATTCCATTCGTCAGCAAAGCGAGGCTGTGTATGCTGTACTACATTATTTAAAATATGAGAAAAGGCGCGGTCGTCGCCACGTAGAGTGGGAGCGGCGCATACGTACCATTCTCGACAACTTCGTTGCCCTAATAAAAGACGATGGTCACTTCGCTCGTAAGTTTAAGTCTGATGGAACGGACGTCGACGCATCGGGAGGTAGCACTCCTTCGGCTACCTCTTCATTGGTGATGGGTTGGAAATACTTCGGCAACAAGAACTATTTGCAAGCCGCTCGTCGAACGGTAAGCTATGTGGAGAAGAACATTATCTCGCAAAGCGACTACTTCTCGTCTACGCTCGACGCTAATTGCGAAGACAAGGAGGCCGCCATTGCCGCCGTAACAGCCACCTATTATCTGGCCATGGTTACCAAGGGCGAGGAGAGAAAGCATTATATCGAGCTGTGTAAGCAAGCCGCATACTTCGCCATCTCGTGGTATTACACGTGGGATGTGCCTTTTGCGCCTGGGCAGATGACGGGAGAACTGGGACTGAAAACACGCGGATGGGGTAATGTTTCGGTAGAAAATAACCATATAGACGTGTTTGTTTTCGAACTTCCCCACATCCTTAGCTGGCTGGCTCAGCAAACGGGCGAGCAGCGTTTTAAGGGCATGTACGATGTTATTACATCTTCGCTTAGTCAGCTGTTGCCTGTTGCTAACAACCTTTGCGGCGTGGGTAAGCAGGGCTTCTACCCCGAAGTGGTGCAGCATACCACGTGGGATTACGGACACAATGGCAAAGGATTTTATAACGACATCTTTGCGCCAGGCTGGACAATTGCCTCCCTTTGGGAACTATATTCGCCTAATCGTACAACAGATTTCTTGAAATAATACAGCCGTTTTTCGGTTTGTTTGAATAATTTCGTACCTTTACGCAACAAACTAATGCAGATGAAGAGAATAAGATTGATGATAGTAGCGTTGCTTCTGCTTGTCGGAATGACAGGCAGGAGCAACATCCTGTTCAGACACATCGGCGTGGAGTCGGGACTGTCGCAAAGTACCGTGCTCGCCATCTTGCAAGACCGAACAGGCCTGATGTGGATAGGTACGAAATCAGGACTAAACCGTTACGATGGCATCTTATTTAAATGGTATTACAGTTATCCCGACGGACATAGTCTAGGCAGTAGCTATATCAACGCGCTTTTCGAAGACTCGAACGGCCGAATATGGGTGGGAACAGATTGTGGCGTGTGGATTTACAGCCCATTGACCGACTCTTTCAGCCGTTTCGACAAACGAAGTGCCGACGGCGTGAGCATCACCAACATGGTGAACGTGATAAAGGGTCATGGCGACAAGATATACATCACGGCTAACGAACAGGGAGTTTTCTGCTACGACTTACGTCGCAACCACCTTTCACACTTCCGCTTGAAGGGGTATCCCAACGTTGCAGGCATGGCCATTGGCGACAACGGGGCAGTGTGGCTTGGACTTTTCGGAGGCGGACTATACACCACCGACCACGCCTTTCGCACGCTCACGCCCTTTCGCACACAAGATGGGCAAACGCCCTTTGCAGGAAACATTGTTTCGGCCATACTGCCCTTGGGCAACGGGCGCTACGCCATTGGCACCGACCGACAAGGACTTTCGCTTATAGATGCTGCACGCCACAGTTTCGAACCCCTAGTAACGAGTGTCGAGGGAAAGGACCTTTTCGTGCGTAACCTCATACTAAGTCATCGTGAGATATGGGCGGCAACCGAGCAAGGCATGCTGGTTTACAACCTAGATACCCATGCCATACAACACTTTACCTATAATCCCACAGACCCTTTCTCCATATCCGATAATCCGCTTTATTGCCTCTACAAAGACCGCGAGGGTGGTTTGTGGGCTGGTTCTTATTTTGGCGGACTGAATTACTTGCCTGCCATACACCCCGTTTTCGAACGTTTTGTGCCACAAGGTAGCGGAAACGGACTGCATGGGCGGCGCGTGCGCGAGATGGTTATGGACAAGCAAGGGAAAATATGGATAGGAACAGAAGACGGCGGACTGAACTGTATGGAACCCGACAGCGAAACATTTAGCCATATTGCAGCTAGCAACGCCTTCCCAAACGTGCATGGACTTTGCGTGGACGGCAACGAATTGTGGGTGGGCACCTTTGCTTCGGGCCTAAAAATTATTGATACTCGTACCCACCAATTGGTCAAATCGTTCAAGGCCGACGGCCGTTCGGGGTCGCTCCACGATAACACCATATTTAGTATAGCGCGTTCGCCGCAGGGCGTAATGTACCTTGGCACCATACGTGGACTATGTACCTACGACGCCAACACCCAATCTTTTGTCTACGATAAGGCTGTGCCGCCCGTGCTCATCAACGATGTAAGTTTCGATTCGCACGGAAACCTATGGCTAGCCACACAAACCAATGGCGTATTTATGCGGCACAATGGCCGCTGGACAAACTTTAAAGCAACCCAATCGGGGCTTACTTCAAACAAGGCACTGAGCATATTCGAAGATAGCGAAGGCACTATTTGGGTGACAACGCAGGGAGGGGGCGTGTGCAGGTTCAACTTCTCCACTCGCCGTTTCAAACCTTTACAGCAAGGTGTACTTAACAGTACGTCTACGTTTTTCCGCATGGAAGAAGATGGCGATGGTGTGCTTTGGCTTTCGGGCTATGCTGGTTTCGTGCGCTACGACCCCCATAGCGGCGACGTACGCTCCTATAATAACAGCACGATGCTGCTCGACAATCAGTTTAACTATAACTCATCGCTCATCGACAAGCGTGGACGCATTTACTTTGGAAGTCTTAGCGGCATTGTGCGCTTTTCGCCTTCGGCATTGAAAAAAGAACAGCGCATGCCCCGACTTGTGGCCACCGATTTATATATAGGTAACGAACATGTAGACAACTTCACAAAGGGCACACCCTTGGAACAGAACATTGTGTTTACTCGTAAGCTATCGTTGGCCTATAACCAAAACGCGTTTAGGTTACATGTTGTGCCCCTAAGCTATTCAAGGCAAAATTGGGGCGCGTTAGAATACAAGCTCGAAGGGTTCGACAAGAGTTGGCAACCTATGGGCTCAGACTTCTTTATGACCTACGCCAACCTTCCTGCTGGCTCTTATCAGCTAATTGTGCGCATGAAAGACCAAAACGGAAAGGCTTATCCTGGCGAGTATAAGCTAGACATCAATGTGCGCCCATTCTTCCTATTTTCCATTTGGGCCAAACTATTTTATGTGGTTTTGCTCGCCGTTTTGGTGTGGTTGATGATGCGTTATTGGAATCGTCGTGTCGAAACGCGTCGCCGACAGGCTATGGAGGCCTTCGAAACGCGCAAAGAACAAGAACTATATCAAAGCAAGATACACTTCTTTACCAACGTGGCGCACGAGATACGCACACCGCTTACGCTGATTTTAGGGCCGTTGGAAAACATTCTCAGCACGCAGAAGGTGAAAGACAACGATGTGAGAGACGATCTCAACATCATGTACGAGAATACGCAAAGGCTTACCGACTTAATAAACCAACTGTTGGATTTTCGCAAGACAGAGAAAGACGGTCTACGCCTCAACTTCGAATATTGCAACCTTACAAAACTGGTTACCGATATATATAACCGTTTCCGTTCGGCAATGCGCGAGAAAAACATCAATGCCACATTATCGTTGCAAGGCAACAACCTGCATGGCTATGTAGACCACGAGGGCTTTACCAAGATTGTAAGCAACCTGATTAACAACGCTGTGAAGTACTGTCTGTCGTATATCTCGGTGACATTGAAGACCGACGATGCACAACTTTTCCTCACCGTGGCCAACGATGGCAACATCATACCTTTGGATTTGCGTGAAAAGATATTCGAGCCTTTCTTCCATATCGACACAGCCGAACACTCCACATCGGGCACGGGCATTGGTTTAGCCCTTGCTCGTTCGCTGGCCGAACTGCACAATGGTCATTTGCGCATGGGCGATGAGGCGGATATGAATGTGTTTGTGCTTACCTTGCCCTTGGTGCAAGAAGTGCCCGTAAGGTTGGGAGGCAATGGAATAGGGGACATAACGCCTGCGAAAACCGAACTCGCAACCACGCAAGAGGCGCAGACCAAACCCTACACGCTGCTGCTTGTAGAGGATAATGTGCAGATGTTGGAGTACGAAAAGCGGTGCTTGGAAAAAGAATACAACATCGTTACAGCCACCGACGGCGAAGAGGCTTTGCTACAAATGGAGCATAACAACGTGAACCTTGTGGTTACAGACGTGATGATGGAACCGATGGACGGTATGGAACTGTGTCGTCGCATTAAGTACAACGTCGACCTTTCGCACATTCCCGTAATCATATTAACGGCCGTCACCTCCGAACGAGGTAAGATGGAGGGAATGGAAAGCGGTGCCGATGCCTACATCGTGAAACCATTCTCCATGAACTTCCTTTCTCAAACCGTGCAAAACCTGTTGCGACAGCGCGAGGAAATAAAGAAGATGTACGCCACTTCGCCATTTGTTTCGGCATCGTCTGCCTCTATCAGTCCTGCCGACGCCGAGTTCTTGGAAAGGTTAAAGGCGGCTGTTATGCGCAATATCGGCAACAGCGACTTTAACGTAGACCTCTTGGCGGCTGAGATGAACATGAGCCGCACGAGCCTTAACCGCAAGGTGCGCGGCACGCTAGACCAGTCGCCCAACAACTATATACGTATAGAAAGACTTAAAGCAGCAGCCGAAATGCTTAAAACAGGCGATAAGAAAGTGAACGAAGTGTGTTATAATGTGGGCTTTTCTAGTCCAAGTTATTTCACCAAATGTTTTTACGAACAGTTTGGCATTTTGCCCAAAGAATTTAATAAAGAACAATGAGACATTCAGTAAAACCCATTCTTACGGCGACATTGCTTGCATGGCTGTCGCTGTCAGCCCAATTTTCGTTGGCACAGACGTCGACTTACAGTAACCCCGTGATAGACAAAAGTGCGCCCGACCCTACGGTGATACGCGCCGAAGACGGCACATACTATCTTTATGCCACAGAAAATACGCGCAACGTGCCCATATACCACTCGACTAACCTTGTTGATTGGAAGTTGGTGGGCACGGCCTTTACCGACAATTCGCGCCCTAAATGGCTACCGAAAGGCGGTATTTGGGCGCCCGACATTCAGCGCGTTGGCGGTAAATACCACCTGTACTATTCTAAATCGGTATGGGGTGGGGAATGGGATGCTGGTATCGGCGTTGCTGTAAGCAATAGTCCTGCCGGCCCCTTTGTCGACCGCGGGTGCATGTTTACAAGCAAGCAGATTGGTATTCAAAACTGTATCGATCCCTTTTATATCGAAGACGGGGGTAAGAAATACCTTTTCTTCGGTTCGTTTCATGGCATATATGGTGTAGAGTTGAGTGCCGATGGCTTGCATGTAAAGCAGGGCGTTAAGCCACGCAAGGTTGCAGGAACGTTTATGGAGGCAACTTACATCAGGCGGCGAGGGGGATATTATTACCTCTTCGGATCGGCAGGCACTTGCTGCGAGGGGGCTCGTAGCACGTACCGAATAACCATTGGCCGCTCTAAGAGTCTTTTCGGACCCTACTTAAACAAAGCTGGCCAGCGTCTGCTCGATAACCATTACGATGTGTTGTTGAGTAAGAACGGCAATGTTGTTGGCCCTGGGCATAACGCAGGGCTGATTACCGACGATGCGGGCAACGACTATATGTTTTATCATGGCTTTAAGGCATCCAACCCCGATGATGGTCGGGTGGTGTGGCTCGACCGCATAGAGTGGGCCGATGGATGGCCCTTGGTAACAGGAAACGGGCCTTCGAAGACGGGCACAGCACCAACAGTGAAACAGGGTAGTCGTGGTGTGGCCACGCGTTCAGGGCTATACCCCAACGATTTCGAGGCCTATGTCAATGGCAAGCGCACACGCCTTTACACGTTGGTTAACCATAAAGGCATGGAGGTTTGCCTAACAAACTTTGGCGCGCGCATTGTTTCCATCATGGTTCCCGACAGGCGTGGCACACTGCGCGATGTGGTTTTGGGTTACGACAACATTGCCCAGTATGCCGACTATCAGCACTTCGGGTCGGATTTTGGTGCGGCAATCGGACGTTACGCCAACCGAATTAACCAAGGACGCATTGTTGTAGACGGCAAAACAGTGCAGTTGCCTCGCAACAATTATGGGCATTGCCTGCATGGAGGCTTTACGGGTTGGCAATATCAAGTGTACGATGGTAAGCAACTTAACGACTCAACGGTGGAGATGAGCCTTGTTTCGCCCGATGGCGACAATGGTTTTCCTGGCACTGTTCGTGCCACTGTGCGTTATACACTCACGGCCGACAACGCCATTGACATTCGTTATGATGCCACAACAGATAAGAAAACGGTTATCAACATGACCAACCACTCGTACTTTAACCTCAACGGCAATCCTTCGCAACATGGCGAGAACCAAGTACTTTACATCAATGCCGACCGCTATACGCCTGCCGACACTACCTATATGCCTACTGGTCAAATGCTGAAAGTTGCTGGCACGCCAATGGATTTCCGCAAGCCAACGCCGTTAAGTAAAGACATCAACAACCAACGCTTTGCCATGACACGCAATGCACGTGGGTTCGACCATAACTGGTGCTTGAATACTTGGCACAACGGACAACCCGACGAACATGCTGTGGCGGCCTCGTTGTACAGTCCTCAAACGGGAATTATGCTGCAAGTGTTTACCAACGAACCTGGCATACAGGTTTACACGGGTAACTTTCTCGATGCCTCTTTTGCTGGTAAGCATGGCTATCGCTATCCCAAGCATTCGGCCGTGTGCCTAGAAACACAGCATTACCCCGATAGTCCTAACCGTCCCGAATGGCCTAGCGCATGGCTCGAACCTGGTAAAAAGTATAGTAGCCACTGCGTGTACAAGTTTTATGTGCGGTGAAAAGGCTTATAAAGGTGAAAGGGTGAAAGGGTGAAAGGGTGAAAAGATGACTGTGCCTGCTGATGGACGAGTTGGTCTAGTATAACTAGAAAGCCTAGTGGACCTAGGAGGACTAGTATAGCTAGAAAGGCTAGATAAGAATGCTGGACCACTTGCTAACTTGCCCATTTATTAACTCGTTCCCTTGTCAGCTTGTGATTGTTTATTGGTGTATGAAACTTCACCGATATATAAACAATCACAAGCTGTTTTTAATTTATTGCTGTCTGGTAAACATTTCTTCTCGGCCTACTGTTAGAGAGTAAGGAATAATAATGGTCATTAAAAGGTTATTCATTGCGCCTAAGCTTATGAACTCATAACCTTAATAATTCACCACCTCACCGTCTCATAAACTAACTCACTATTCCATTGGAGTAGGGGATTTCCTTTCGTGTTTAGGGAAAAACCTTTTGGCAGGGCTTATAATTGGGCTAACTTTGCAAATGTAAAAAGGGAACAAAGGCCAAAAGGCTATCCCCAAAGAGGCGGCCATAAGCTACCCCACAAAGACAAAGAGAGAGACACAGAGGACCAAGACAGAGCTGGCCTCCAAAAAATTAGAATCGAGTTATAAACATCTTTAAAAAGAACGATTATGAAGAAGCTATTAATAACCCTGCTTACTCTGCTGGCTTTTGCTTATCAGGCTAAGGCGATGAGTTTCGAACAAGCGAGGCAACAAGCCCTCTTCCTCACCGATAAGATGGCGTACGAGCTGAACCTCACCGACGACCAGTATGAGGCTGCTTACGAAATAAACCTCGATTACTTGCTTAGCATCGACCATTACGACGACCTCTACGGCATCTATTGGCGCAGGCGCAACCAAGACTTGGGTTATATACTATACGATTGGCAATACAGGGCATACTGCCAGGCCAATTACTTCTACCGTCCGCTTTACTACGACACAGGTTATTGGCGGTTCCGCATATACGCTCGCTATCCCTATCGCGACTATTATTACTTCGGTCGCCCCGTGTTTTACAACACTTACCGCGGCAACAGCGGTTGGTATAACGGGAGCAGCAGGTACAGCGGAAGGCAATTCGGCGGAGGGCGCAGCTATGGCATGCGCGATGGTTTCCAACGTGGCGACTATGGACGCGGATTTAGGTTTGGCGGCTTTACCGATAACAGTTACGACAACTACGGCTATGGTTACGATGCACCACAAAGGTCTTACTCTGGTCGCGACTATGGCACGTACAATTATCCTAGCCAGTCCAGGCGTTCGGGCGGCAGCCGCTATGGTTCGGGGCGCGATTTTGGTTATGGCGAAAGTTGGAATGACGGTTACGAACGTCAAAGCAGCACGCGGAGTACGGCACGCATAAACCGTGATTACGACGACAACTTTGGCAGCGGAAACTTTGGGGGCGCACGTTATTTCAGCGGCTCTGATGCAAGTAGCTCGGCCGAAGTGCCCAACAGCAAGTTCAGCCCTAGCCGTTCGCAAGGTTCACAGCCTTCAACATCGGGACGTTCGTTCGGTGGAAACACAGGTGGTTCGTCTTTCAGCAACACGCAACAAAGCGTAACACCGTTTAGTTCCACACGTTCGCAAGGTGGTTCTACATCTTCAACATCGGGACGTTCGTTTGGCGGTGCTAACAATAGCGGCACAACATATACGCCGCAACATAACAATACGAACTCCTCGAACACCAACTCTGGCGGTGTGCACTTCGGAGGACGAAGATAAAAAACAATTAGGTATTAGGCGGGCTTTGCCATAGGCCCAGTATGTTAAGGGGATGCGGGGAAAGTAGTCGACTGGATGTTGGCTTATTCCCCCCACTACATCCCATAACATAGGCAAAAGATTGAATAAGGATTGAATCTCAAATCAGGTATAGCATTAGAAAGTAAAGATTATTCAGGAAACAAAGAAAGAAAAGAGAGTTGTTAATGACAACGGGATGCTTTGTGATAAAGCATCCCGTTTTGCATTTTCCTGGTGTAAGTGGAAGGGTTATAGTCAAAAAGAAATGTTTTTGGAATCAACCAATCGGGAATTGACGGTTAGAAGTAAATCCACCGCTTCCTTGTATTTCGCGATGTTTTCAAGAAAGCTCATCACAGCTCGCCTGAACTCTCCTTCGTTCTGCAAATTCTATTTCCCAAATCCATTTACTTTTGACTATAACATGCCACAGGAGGGTGATAGAGAAAAACATTTGCTACCTCTATGCCATCAACCATGTGGGCTAGGGCGAAAAGACTGGGCATGCCTTAACATTTATCGTTGCCACTCCTTCCGCCTTATGTTCGGCTTTGGGCAAGCCATCACGGCAGGTTGTAGGCAAAAGGAGCAGGTTGCACACCTAGGTAAAGCCTCTCTCTCTGGCCACCAGTTGTAGAGATTTCGAAAGGTAAAAGGCTTAAAAATGTGAATTTATGGCGATGTTTCACGTGAATTTATTTTACATCGACAAACTTGTAAGCCCATCTTTCCCAATGTGCTGCGCGTTATTTTCCATATAGGATTCGTAAAATAGAGTCTTCTCAGTATTGTAAAATAAAGGTAGTTATCGACCTTGTGGGGCGGTTAGTGAAGGATGTGCGGTGAAATCTCCCAATCACAAACAGGCATAACAACGGCTATAACCCCGATTTGTTGTTTGTGTTTCGATATCGGAGGTATCACGTACACAACCATTCGAGCTGAAAACAACTAGCAAAGAGTGTCTTCAAGCCATGCACTTCTGCTGCATACCTAAACTTTACGGCCTACAAAGCGGTGAGATTATCAAATACTATTGTACCTTTGTTACGTGCTTTATACTCCAAAAGAGGGGACGTTGTCTGGCCTTGCCAATTTGCTTTGGCCATCTGGCACAAAGCCCCACACTGTGCACATTGAAGTGATAAAGCCAAGATAACTTCTTCAAAAACGAGCAAAGTTTAACTGATAATGAGCGAAAACATCAACAAGGGAAAGAAGAAAAAGAAGGGTAAACAAAAGGTAAGGAAAAGAATATCCCACCAAGTGATGCCCAAAGGTATGAACTTGGAAGACTGGCAGGTGGCATTAAGAAGGCAAGTGGCCAGAGAAGAGCGGCTGCTTGTTGCTACCATAGACGACAAGCTGCAGCCCGGAGAGTACATGGTGACCAATCCCAAAACCGAACAACAGTATAAAGTTGTGTATCGCGGGGCAAACAGCCTGTGGAATTATTGCTCGTGTTTTGATTTCCGCACGTCTCAACTTGGCACATGCAAGCACATAGAAGCATTGAAACTCACGTTTGGCGGGCGACGAAAAGTACACAGGGAGCTGCCGCCCTACTCTTCCGTGTACATCGATCACAGGCAAGGCCGCCAAGTGCGCATACGCATCGGCTGCGACAACAGCGAGGCATTTAAGATGTTGGCGAACGATTACTTTGACGAGCATTTAGCGTTGAAACCAACAGCTTATGCCCATTTCCATGAGTTCTTGGCCAAGGCCCGAGAACTCGATGCCGGGTTTAGATGTTACCCCGATGCGCTGCAATATGTTGTTGAACGCCGAGAAAACATTGAAAGGGCAGCATGGGTTGACGCTTTGGGGCAGGAAGATTTCAATTCTCTGCTGCACACCCGACTCTATCCTTATCAGGTTGAGGGCATAAAGTTTGCCTTAAAGGCAGGCAAATCCATCATCGCCGACGAGATGGGACTGGGCAAAACCATTCAAGCCATCGCCACAGCGCAGATGTTAAGGCACAAGGCCCTGGTGGGAAATGTGCTCATCGTGTGTCCCACATCGCTGAAATACCAATGGAAACGCGAAATAGAACGATTTACAGGCGAAACAGTGCACGTTATAGAGGGCGACTTGTTGGCCAGATGCAAACAATATGAAGGGCAAGAACCCTATCGCATCATATCATACAACGCATTAAGCAACGATCTGAAGCTTCTCAAAAGCATAGAGGTAGACATGTTGGTGATAGACGAGGTGCAACGACTTAAGAATTGGAATACGCACATCGCCAAAGCGGCCCGCAAAGTGAACGCCCTATATGCCGTGGTGCTATCGGGTACGCCTTTGGAAAACCGCTTGGAAGAACTCTATTCGGTGTCCGAACTGGTAGACCAATTCGCACTTAGCCCTTATTATAAGTTCAAAGACCGATACATTATGCTCGATGAGAGAGGCGCAACCGCGGGCTATCGTAACCTGAACGAATTGGGTGAGCGCATCAAACGTTTCTTGATACGGAGGCGCAAACGCGACGTAAACTTGCAAATGCCCGAAAGACAAGACAAACTTTTGTTCGTACCCATGACTAAGCAACAGATGGTGCAACACGATGAGGCGCGCTGGCATGTGTCGGTGCTGTTGAAGAAATGGCAGACCATGCACTTCTTGTCTGAAACAGACCGCAATAGGCTGATGAAACACCTCTCGCAGATGCGCATGCTGTGCGACAGCACCTACATATTAGACCAAAAAACGCGGTTCGACACAAAAGTAACCGAGGTGATAAACATCGTGCGCAATGTTATAGAAAGCGGCGACGAGAAATTGGTGGTGTTTAGCCAGTGGGAACGAATGACAAGATTGGTGGCTAAAGAATTGGAAAAGGAAGGCATCGGCTTTGAATATCTGCATGGCGGCATCCCCTCGATACGGCGTAAAGACCTTGTAAACAACTTTATGGACGAGCCCCACTGCCGCGTTTTCCTCTCTACCGACGCGGGAAGCACTGGACTGAACCTGCAAGCGGCCTCCGTCGTGGTGAACGTAGACCTGCCTTGGAACCCTGCCGTGCTTGAACAACGTATCGCACGTGTTTACCGTCTGGGGCAGAAACGCAGCATACAGGTGATAAACCTCGTGTCGGCAGGCACGTTCGAAGAAGACATGCTGGATAAATTAAAGTTCAAATCCTCTCTCTTCGAAGGGGTTTTGGATGGCGGAGAGGACACCATCTTTGCCCAACAAGGCAAGTTTGACGAGATGATGGCTGAACTAAACAAAACGATGGGCAGCTCGGCAGACACCCACACTGGCGAAAGCCCCATTGACAACGACGAGCAAGAGCTGGTTGTGGGCAATGAAACGATGGAAGACAACGCCCCCGAAACAAACGAAACGGAAGTGTTTGACGATGACGATTTGGCCGAAAATGAAGAAGAAACGCGCAATAATGAAGAAAGCGAAGTAAGCGTGCACACCATAGCCAACAACGATGGCGGAAACACCAATGCAGAACGTGCAAGGGAAAGCAAAACACCGCAAGGCGAGTACGATAGCACAACGGCAGTCACTAATTTTGATTTTGGCACATTAACTGATGATGAAACAGAAGACGATGCTGCCGAGTACGAGGACAATGCTGTTGAGTACGGAGGCGAAACGGCCGAGAACAAGGACTTCGGACACGGAGACACACCCAAGAATGCGGCAAAACGAAACGCCAATGTCACGCCCTCTCATGCCCACGGCAGCCGCAGCGCAAACCCATCCACGCCCAAAGAGCTGGTACATGCAGGGCGTACGTTCTTCCAAGGGCTTGCAGACACGCTTAAATCGCCAGAGGCAACAAGGCAGCTGGTGGAAGAACTGGTGGAAGAAGACCCCGAAACGGGAGCAACACACATCAAGATAGCCATACCCGACAAAAAGAGCGTGGAAGTTTTGCTGGGCTTTTTCGGCTCGCTGCTTGCCGCCAATAACTCGCAAGAGGCAGACTAACGCCCTAGAAGAAGCAGGCTAATGAGAGCCTTAAAGAGGCAAACCAACAAACCTAAAAGGCAGAAACAGCTGCAATGCAGGCTGCTATGGCTGCAAGAAACGCTGCGTAAGGCCGCCGTATTCGTCTATGCGGCGATCGCGGAAGAATGGCCACCAACGGCGTACTTGCTCGCTGTGAGCCAAGTCCACGTCTACAATGGCGCGCTGTTCTTCGGTGTCGTTGGCACGGAAAAGCAGTTCGCCTTGCGGATCAGCTACGAACGAACTGCCCCAAAAGTTGATGCCTGGCGTTTGTTGCGAAGGGTCTGGTTCAAAGCCAACGCGGTTAACTGCCACCACAGGCAGTCCGTTGGCCACGGCATGCGCGCGCTGTATGGTTGTCCAAGCCTCGCGTTGGCGTTGCTGTTCGGCCTCATCGTCGCTGGCAGCATAGCCAATGGCGGTGGGGTAGATAAGCAAGTCGGCTCCGCGCATGGCCATCAGTCGGGCCGCTTCGGGGTACCATTGGTCCCAACAAACCAGCACGCCCAATCGTCCAACGCTTGTGTTGATGGGTTCAAAGCCCAAATCGCCCGGCGTAAAGTAAAACTTCTCGTAGTAAGCAGGGTCGTCGGGGATGTGCATCTTACGATAAATGCCTGCCACACTGCCGTCTTTTTCCATCACCACAGCCGTGTTATGGTAAAGCCCAGCTGCTCTTTTCTCGAACAGCGAGGTAACAATCACCACGCCATGTTCCTTGGCCAATTGGCCAAAAAACTGCGTTGACGGACCAGGAATGGGCTCGGCTAGGTCGAACACGTCTACTTGTTCTTCTTGGCAGAAGTACAACGAGTTGTGCAGTTCTTGCAGAACGATGAGTTGTGCGCCCTCCTTGGCCAGCTGGGCAATGCCGTTGGCCAGTCGGTTCATGTTGTCTTGTATGTCGGCTGTGTTGTGTTGTTGTATTATTCCTGTTCTAAGCATTTTTTCTTTGTCGTGGTTTTATGGGTTATTGGCAATCACGCCTTGCGGAAATTGCATGGTAAGGCAGTGCAACGACCCGTGTTGTTTGATAACGGTGCGTGCGTCTATGCCTATGGCTTCGCGGTCTGGGTAAGCTTGGGCGATGGTTTGCAGCGCCTGTTTGTCCTTTTCGGGTTGTGCGTAAGTGGGGCAAATAACGGCTCCGTTGATGATGAGGAAGTTGGCATAGGTGGCAGGCAGACGTTCGCCCTCGTCGTAAATGGCGTCGGGCATGGGCAGGCGCAGCAGTCGATAGGGCATGCCTGTTGATGTGCGCAGGCCCATTAGCTGGTGTTCTAAGGCCAAAAAATCCTCGTATTGCTCATCGTGGCTGTCGTCGCATCCCACATATAACAGCGTATTTTCGGGTGCTGTGCGCACAATGGTGTCGATATGTCCGTCTGTATCGTCGCCAACAAGGTTCCCATGGTCAAGCCACACCACGTGTTCGGCCCTCAACGCCTCTTTCAGCCGTTGTTCTATGTCGTCTTTTGTCATAGGTTGGTTGCGATGCGGAGCCAGCAGGCATTGCGATGTTGTGAACACAGTTCCCTTTCCGTCGCTTTCTATGGCACCGCCTTCAAGAACAAAGTCGTTGTGGCTTTCAAGCGTTCCGTTAAGCATTCCCTCGTGATATAGGCTTTGGGTAATGGCGTTGTCTTTGTCGGCAGCAAACTTTTCGCCCCATCCGTTAAACTTAAAGTCCAGCAGCGTGTTCTGTACCTTAAATCCATTGTTGGTGTTGTTGCCCGTAAGCGTTATTGCGGCATGGTCTCTGGCCCACGTGTCATTGGTTTCGCATTGGTGAAACAGCACGTTGCGCAGGCGTTCCATGCCTAAGTTCCGCATAAGCGTAGCTTTCACCTCATCGGTATCGGGGGCCACGATAAGCACCTTTTCGCGTTTGGCTATGGCTCGCGTAAGCTCCACAAACACCTTGGTTATGTCGGGCAAAATGGATGCCCAGTCGGTTTTTGCGTGCGGCCAAGTAAGCTGCACGCCGCTTTGCTCGTGCCACTCGGCAGGTAAGTAAAGCTTTATGTCGATGTTGTTGGATGTTGCCATATTTGTCTTTCTCCTTCGTTTTCATTGCAAAGATAGCGTAAAAAGCCAACAAACGACACGTTTGTGAACTTTTCTTTGTATTTTTGTAGACAATTCATTACTTTATTGAACTTAAAGAACACTTGGCGCGAACCGTGCCTGGCCATACCGGCGCATAACCTTGTGTGTGTATGCGCACTTTGCCTAGCCTTCGCACCATAACACATTATATTATATAGTATGACGGTAGAAATGAAAGACGCCAGTCTTGCGTTAGAGAGTAAAAGCCTGTTCCACAACCTTTCGTTTGTGGTTAGTGGGGGCGAGATGCTTTGCGTGATGGGCGAGTCTGGATGCGGAAAAACAACGCTCTTGCGGTGTATATTGGGGTTTCAGCCCCTTGACGAGGGTTCGGTTAGCATTGGCGGAACAGAACTAACGCCGCTCTCTGCCGAGTATATGCGCAGTATGATGGCCTATGTTCCACAAGAAGTGAACCTACCTTGCAACACCGTGGCCGAGCTTGTGGCTTTGCCCTACCAACTACGGGTAAATCGCGACAAACGATTTTCTAAGGAGGCGCTGATGGACCAATGGGTTCGACTGCGATTGGACGAAACATTATACGATAAGCAGTTGGCCGAAGTGAGCGGAGGCGAACGACAACGCATTATGCTCTCGATGGCCGGATTGTTAGATAAGAAGGTGTTGCTGGTAGACGAACCAACATCGGCCTTAGATGTTGACAGCGCATTGCTTGTTGCCGGATATCTGCAAAGCTTGGCCAAACGAGGGGCGGCTATCATCGCCGTGAGCCACGATAGGGCCTTTGCAGGGCAATGCGATAAAACCTTGATGCTTAAACTAAACAATCAGTAACCCCAAACACGGCTTTATAAAATGAATATATCCATCATCGGAATGCTCTTGACATTGCTCTTGGTGCTTGTTCCGCTTTATTTCTTCCATTATTTCAAAGTCCCTCTTATTCGCTCTACCATCATCTCTACGGTGCGTATGGTGGTGCAGATGTCGCTTATTGGGCTTTACTTAGAGTTTCTTTTCAGCTACAACAGCTGGTTAATCAACGTGCTTTGGTTTGTGCTGATGGTGCTTGTGGCCTCGGTAACGGCAGTAAACCGCACCCGTATGCGCATGCGACTGATGCTTATGCCCATTGCCGTAGGTTTAGGCGTGGGGGCTTTTGTGGTGTGCATGTATGCCCTTTTCGTGGTGTTGCGCCTGTATAATCCCTTCGATGCACGTTATTTTATACCCGTTGTGGGCATACTGCTAGGCAACATGCTTGGGGTGAACGTGCTTTCGTTGAGTACATATTATCATGGCTTGCAGCGCGAACGGCAGTTGTATTTCTATCTTTTGGGCAATGGCGCAACGCGTTTGGAGGCTTTGACGCCCTTTATTAGGCAGGCCATAGAGAAATCTTTCATGCCTTGTATTGCCAATATGGCAGTGATGGGGTTAGTTAGTTTCCCCGGAACGATGATTGGCCAGATACTTGGTGGCTCGGCACCCGATACAGCGGTGCGTTATCAGATACTTATTTCGTGCATCACTTTCTGTGCACCCATGCTCTCGCTCATGGTTACGCTTTACATGGCCCATCGTTTCTCGTTCGACAAGCACGGCCGTCTTCTTGATGTTTTGAAGGCTGACTAATTGGCAGTGTCACTGTGGTTGACCTAGGTCAACCGCGTTGATGTGTGTCAAAGAAACGGCCTTAAAACGCCATTTTTCTACATAATTGTTTGCGCACACAGTTTTAGGCCGTAACTTTGCATCACGTTTAGCGAATATCGCTTAAAGTCTTTAATAGGACATATTCAGGATAACGCGATGTGAAGATGCATCGAACAAAAACATTAGGATAATTAAATTAGAAAGGAATAAAGTTATGAGAAAGATGGTTAAGAAAATTGTAATGAGCGATAAGTTTAACAAATACTGTGTAAACGTGCTCAAAATGTACAATTACGGTCGTGTAAACGTTCCCGTATAAAAAGAAAATTCATAGGTTTAAATATTAACGAAAGTGGTCGTTGCAACGTCGAAAGGCGTGCAACGGCCACTTTTTTGTGCTTGGTGGTGCTACTTAGAGGCCTGTTTTCACTATATTCTCTGTTCATCTAAGCAGGCATTATATGCTTTGATGTCAACGAATTTTGTTCTCTTCATGAAAGCTGACGGACGTACCAATATACGAACAAAGCACCAAGAGGGGAGGCTTTATTGTTGGCGCAAATTTGGTATTGAGGCTGAAATTCATTATAAACAGGCGGTGAAGTCGTCTTGACTTTAAGTATTTCTACAAACTGAGAGGAGTTTATGTCTTTATACTGTAAAACCAAAATAATCACCCCGCCCATGCACAAAGTACTGGGCGGAGATATGATGAAATTTGAAATGCTGCCCCATTTGTCTGTGGCAAAACGTGGCTATGTTTCAGGAAACTACCCTGGCGGAAGTTATTCCATACGTTCTCTACAAGTTGAGAGCCTGGCTGCCAATGGCAGATTACTTCTGCGTTTGCATGATGTTGTCTCCGTTGGCCGTGGGCAGCATGCCCTGCAACCGCTTGAACTGGCGGTAGTAAGCGCACGTGTTCTCTGTGCCGTTGCCCACTCGCGCGTGTATGCAGCATAATCGTTTTGTCTAACTTTTGGTAAGAATTTTAACATTATGAGTGCCTTTTTTGTCCACCAATCGTTTACCTTGCCGCAAAAAATCGATTCTCGCGAAGGTTTGTTTTGGTGCAAAAAGGGGCAGTTGTGCATGCCGGCAAAATGAATTTTTATTTAAAATGACCGCCACTAACACCCGTTTTGGGGCTATTTGCCGCTAAATACACTGCGTTTTGGTGCTAAACGCAGTGCAATGTGCCGCTAAACGCAGTGCGTTTTGATGCAAAATGCAGTGCGTTTTGGTGCTAAATGCAAGGTAAAATGGTGCTAAATGCAGTGCGTTTTGCTGCTAAATGCCAGGCGAAAAGCATAAATATCCGCTGCAATGGTATAAATAAAACCTCTTGAAACCATGAAAAACATGGCCGAAAAGGGCGAAATAGTCGTTAAAAAATGGGATTTTAGGGGCTAAAAGCAGGTTATCGGGCTTTTAAAAAGACGAGCCAGCAACCCAAATAGAAAGGAAAAATGGTGCAAAATGCTGGTTCTGCTCTTAAAAACAGCCAAAACAAACAACGAGAAAAGTTAGAAACAGGGGTGATTTACCTACTTTATGGTCTATATTTTCACTAGAATGGAGCGAAAATTAGAGCGAGTTTGTAAAATAAAAGATAATAATTTAAGATTTTAAGTTCTTGAGTTGATGCGTTTGTGAGTTTGTGGGTTTGTGAATTTTCCAGTTTGTAAGTTGATGTGTTCGGGATTTATTGGGCTTTCGTGAGTTTATAAGGCAGTGAGTTGATTTGTCCTGCACTTCGTATATGAGAGGAGTGTTTATCTAGGTTCATAGCACAAAGACAAAATACTCCTCTCAATTTATAGAGATTTTAAAAGTCTAGATAACTTCGGTGTCTTCTATATCACCAACGTGCGCTTACTAACTAATGTGCCCCTTTATTCAGACTTAAATCGACGAAGGAGTAGGGTGTTGGCGTTGGGCGAATAGAACGTCCACGCTGGGGTTACAAGGCGTGTGCCATTGGAAGAGGGGCTGAACCATTGGGGAAAAATCTCTATTTCTTGTGCAGGCATGAAACTTTGAGCCAACAAAACCACACGTTCTCCTTTCTCGTTCTCGGCCACATCAACCACCATCTCGGCGTGTCCAGGAAAACCGCCCTTGATAATCACGTCGCCAGCCTGAATATCTGCAGCCCAACAGCGGCCAATGGGTTTGAGTTCTTGGCTTAACGAGGCCGTGCCTGCATACTGAAACACGAGGTTGAGATACTTTCGAAACGATTGGTAGCCATAGTCGGCCTTCTGTGTTTTTACCCAAGCTTTGTTGTTGCGTATGCGATAACCTTGCGCCCACTTGGCATATTCGGCCTTAAAGCCGTTGGTAAAGTTGAAGTTTATTTTGGCGTATTGCCGCGTTTTCCATAGATACGAGGCTCTAAGAAAGATAATGGCGTCGGCACATTGCTCGTTAGCGTTTTTGCCAAAGTCCATATCTACAACTACTCCTGCGTATTTTCGTTCTTTTACCTGTCCGTTATAGTAGTGCAAATCGCTCCCCGCGGGCTTTAAAGGCAGGTTACGCAGAAAGTGTGCAAAGCTCCCTTCGGACACTTCTACTCGCTTGTAGCCTTGCGGAGCAGGAATGCGCGCTGCTAGATTGTTGGCCACTAGCCGTTTTTCTTGCCCTGTTTTGGCTTGCACGGGCTTGTTGTTGGTTTGTGCATTGCAAGCCGTCAGTGCGGTTATGGCCGTAAGTATCAGCAGTGTTATGGTTCTTGTCTTTTGCATGTTGGTATCTATATTTGTTGAATTTGTACATATATAAATAGGTGAATACAGGTGCCTAGACGGTTTGGTGCCTTGGCTGCAAGCGTTGTTACTTCACCACTCCCGCATCATTGTCGGCATTATCCATTTGCTTTTGCAGGTTGCGCACTTTTCCTTTCCTGAAGCTATATCTAAGGGAGAGCTGCACAAGGTTATCTTTATATTTGGCAAACTTGTATGTGGTGGCACTGATTAGTTCGCTATTCATTGTCGAAACCGTGGTGGCGGTCGACATGAAGGGATTGTTTATGCTGAGGGTGCAACGTAAGCGGTGGAGGTTGTAATAGGCACTTAGCTGCAAGTTGGGTGCTGTTCGCGTCTTGGTTTGGTTGAACATGGTGGTGATAGCCGAACGGAAACTGGCTTGCAAACCCCATTTGGGGCGGTCGTAGCTGGCAGACAGGCTGCCAATCACGTCTGTATAGGTGGTGAAAAAGCTTAACCCATTGTTGATGTAGCGGTTAAGTGTGAGCCACCCCGACAGTCTCAAGGATTGCGAAAAGAGGCTCTGGCTGGCGTAGAGGCGCATTTGCAGGTGGGTGAAGCTGTGCTGATTTGCCGATGTATAGACGAACATGTTGGTTGCGGCATCATATACGGGGGGATTGTTTGTGAAGGGATGGTTGCTGTAGTGCAGGTAGGTAACGAAGCCTAGCATGGTTTCCTGCTTCTGAAAGCTAAGCGAAAGCTGGTTGATATAGGCCTGATAGGGCTTGAGATGTGGGTTGCCTTTACGCAATTCGTATTCGGATTGCGTTTGAACAAAACTTGATAGCATGGCCAGTTGGGGCTCAACGGGATTGATGCCTAGGTAATATTGTAACCTAAATGCCTTGGAAAGCGGGTAGGATAGTGTGAGGGAAGGTCGAAAGAAGTGGTATTGCGCCACAAGACTGTCGTTCTTCATGCGGTAAAACGAATAGCCCCCACCTACCGAATAGGCCAATTTGCCCAGCATACCGCTTAGTTCTACGTAGTCGTAGTTGTTGAAGTTGAGCAGCGAAGTGGGGGTCGTTGTGTTGGTTGCAACGTAAGTGTTGTTGGTTTTGGATAGGCGATTGTGCGTGCCGATGGTAAGGTTGAGTTGCTTAGACAACGGTTGCTTGAAGATAACCTCGCCGATAACCGACTTGTGTTTGCCGTCAACGTCGTAGGCATTGGAGAATGCAGGCTGTGCAGCGGCATGGTATGCCTTGCTGTAAGCCCTGCGATAGTCGCTGCCGATGTAGGTTGCCGTGAGGTTGGCCAGCAGGTTTGCTTTGCTAGCGAATTGCTTGTCGAGGTAAAAGTCTAGCGAGGCGTTGTGCGTTCTGTCCCTAGTGAGCAACGCTTCTGAGAAGAAAGGCGCGCCGTTGCTTTGCGCATGGCTTTGCGAAACATTTTCGGGCTGGCGCGATGTGGCGTAATTGGCCACGATGTTGAAGAAAGAGTTGCGCGTGTCTAGCAGTTTGTTATACTCCAATTTCACGCTGCCGTTGCGATAGCGGTAAGCCTTGTCGTCGCCTTTGGTGTTAAGTGTCAATTCGTTGGCAGGGTAACGCAAGGTTTTGTCGCTGTTGTTGAACACGCCACCCACGCTTTTATAAAGCCCGTCTATGGTGATGGCGAGTTGGTGTTTCTGCCCAACAATCTTCAAATAGGCGTAGGCGTTGCCTTGTTTTGTGGTTAAGGCATGGGCGATTTGCACGCCGCCTTGCATCCCTTCGTATCCCCGTTTGGTGTGAACCAATAACACTGCGGCCACGCCATCGCCGTAAACGATGCCTGGGTTGTCGATGTATTCCACCCTGGCGATGTCTTGTGGTTGCAGGGCAGCAAGGTCTGACTGTTTAGAAGGCACGCCATTGATGCGTATTTGCAGTGTACCGCCTTTCTGCGAAGATAGCGTTCGGTTCATCAAGTCGAATTGAAGGTCGGGTAATGCCATGCGTTGCAGCACGTCGTAGGCATCGGTGCTTTGTCGCTTTATTGCGTCTGAGGGGTAGAAAACCCACCTATCGGCATTCTTTTGTAGGTTGGCCGACACCATAACTTCACCTAGTTGCACGGTGTCGGGCTTTAAAAGGAGTTCGCCTAGGTCTGTGTCTTTGTTCAATTCCACGATAGTTAGCAGCATAGGCTTATAGCCCACGCTGGTTATGCGTAGAAGATAGGAGGAAGGAGAGAGGCCGTTTAAGGCGAATTTACCGTCTTCGTTACTCGCGATAGCGGCTTTTGCGCTTACTCCATCGGCTGCTAATAAGGTTATTTGCGCTGCCTTTATGGGTTTTCGTGTTGTGTTGTCGCTTATCTTTCCGCTAATGGAGAAACTTTGGGCACAAACCATCTGTATGGCGCACAGTAACACGAGGCATAGCTTTTTGCGGAGCGAGAGAAAAGCTTGTGCCTGCGAACGCATAGCGTTCTTCAACATGCAGTTGTCTGTCTTATTTGTGTAGGTCATTGTAGTTGCAGCTATTATTCAACGCCTGTCTTCTGATCAGAACTCTTTAAGCGGCTATCGCGTTTCAGCTCTTTGGGGTTTCCGCTTTTAAAGGTATAGGTTATGTCTATGCCGAAAGCCCTAGCCGTGAGATAGTTGGTTTGCGAACGCGAGAAGTGGGTGAGGTTTTGTTCGACCAACAGCTCGTTGTACTTTTGGAAAGGCGAGTTCATTACTACCCTTGTATTGAGCGAACCCTTAAAGAACGACTTGCTGATTGCTAACGATGAGATGGAGAAGGCGTGCGCTTTTGCCCATATCTCGGCTGGGTTTTTATAGTTGCCGTACTGCAAACCAATGGTCCAGTTCTTCTTCAAAAATACGTCGCACATCAGCGTTAGGTTGTGTGCGATGTTGCTTTTGTCCCAGAGTTGTTCGTTTTCTTGATTTTTATACCAATCAATATTTCCAGAGAAAGTGAGCGAAATCAACGGTATGGGACGGTAATTAAAGTAAAGGTTCGACCCAAAATCACGTGCGAAGGCTATATTTTGATATTGGGTGATGACCTGTTTTTGGTGAGTGTCGTATCGAGGAAAGGCCATGATAGGGTGGTTTATCCATTTGTAATGTAGGCTATAAGAGAGGAAAAGCGTGTTGGAGTAAAGCGAATACGATGTTTCCAGTGTGTGCGTGTAGGTGTTTTTCAGTTGTGGGTTGCCCTCAGCCGCTAAGTATTGCGACACAATAGCCTTGAAAGGGTTGAGCATGAGTATGCTTGGGCGTGTTACGCCCGTATTGTAATTAAGCGACAATGAAGAGCTTTTGCCCTGATAGTATATGCTTGCGTAGGGTAGGACATAATGCTTTCGGTTAGTGAAGTTGTACACCGTTTGTTGTGGATATTGCATCTTTAAGTCGCCATATTCCCACCTTAGCGAGGCGTCTAGGCTAAAGTTGCCTACACCAAGCGAAATAGATGCGTAGGCAGCCGATACGTTTTGTGTGTATTTCAACTGCTGTTGTTGTAGGTTTTCTGCCGCATCGTCTACCCATTCTCCGTCTTTCAGTAACCTGTTCGAAGATTGGATGTTTCCGTTTCGCAAGGTTTGCTTACCGCCAACGAGCAGTGTTGTGTTGTCGTTGTTAAGCAAATTAAAGTCAACCGACAGGCTATGCTCGTGCAGTCCGCCGTTGGTTTTGCGCCTGGTTCTGCGCTCGTTGCCAAGCAAATTGCTGTAGGTTTGGTAATAATGTCTTACGTCTGGGTTGTAAGTATACCTGTAGCCGACAACCCAACGCTCGTCTCCTGTGTTGCGAAAGAGGTTTCGATAGATGACGTTCGCTTCGGCAGTGCCTGTCGTATTCTTATTTTCGGTGTCGAAAGTGCTTTGTAATGGTGCTTGTCCTTGCTCGTTAAAGGATTGTTGCCACAGCGTGTTCAGGTTGGTTTGTTCTATCAAGGCGTGTCCGTCTAGGTACAGTGTGTTCAGCGTGTCGGGCCTCCATTGCAGCATAGTTCTTACGATATGTTTCTTCCAATCTCCGTCGCCAACGCCTTTACCATTGTATTCTTGCCATTGAGAACCTTGCGCATACCTGCTCTTTGATGCTATGGGCTGCTCTCGTTGACCATCAAGAGCGTAGCTATAACCCAGCGAATAGTCAATGTTTTTGTACGTTCCCATGAGATTGAGGCCTGCATTGGCTCTTGGTTGGGTGTTTGCCCCGCCGTTAAGGGTTAGGGCATAGTTGTCGAAAAGCTGCTGATTGGTAACGATATTGATTATCGCGTCGCCCACATCGCCGCCATAGCGAGCGTTTATACGGTCGATAACTTCAATCTTTTTCACAGTGGTAACCGGGATGGATTGTAGTACGGCCTTGGGTGAAGACTGCGCAATGCGGTAGGGATGCCCATTGAGAAAGATGGAGAAAGAGGTGCTGCCCTTCACCGTAATGTTGTCGTTGGCATCAACATTCACCAGCGGAACGCGGTTAAGGGCGGCAAGTAGGTTGGTGGATTGGGCGGCAAGGTCTTTCGATAGGTCGTATTCCAATCCGTTGTGTGTTATCTTGATAAGACGTTTTCGCCCCACAACAGAAACTTCGCCCAATACGTTGGCATTGGCCGATAGGCTTATGTGCAGCGTTTTGTCGGCATCGAGTGTCACGCTTTCTTTGTGATTGGTGTAGCCCACATTGCTAAGCCACAACTCGTAAAATCCTGCTTGCAGCGGAATTACGCACTTGCCGATAGAGTCGGAGTAACATATCAAGCTGTCTTTCGCTCCGTTAACTTTGATGTTAACGAAGGGTAGAGGTTCTCCACTAAGACTGTCGCTCACGATAAGGGTCAGCTTTTGCTGTGCCTCTGCCTTCTCAACATAAACCGAAAAACAAAGGAATATGAGCAATAGATATGTATTTAATGTTTTCATTTGTCGTTGGGATAAGGGATGAAACGGTGGGGTGTTGATGGTCTTCTCTTTGATGTAAGACGCTTTGATACGGGGGCCGCATTGCCGTTACCAGCGGGCTTTGGTTGTGTTGTGGGGTATAGGTAACCATTCTGCACATTTCTAGGTGTACAGGTAGGGGTTACACCTTGCAAATATATGAATTTTCTCAATATGTTCCAAATTAAATTTCAACACATTTACCTTGCCAATGTCCTCACCATCATTGCATTTGGTGTTTTTGAAGTTACGCATTGCCGCTTGTTTCTGTTGTCTGTTGTGTTTGCTTTCAAGGGTAATGAATAGCACCTTTGTCGTTTGGTTGCGGTAGGGTTGGGCTAAATATGGCTTGACAATAGCTATTTGAAGTACGGCTTGTGTTGACGATTGAAGGGACAATGTTCTTTTGTTGTGCGTGGGAGTTTTGCACCGTATTTAGGGCTTTAATTTGTTGTTGTTGCATTATTTTGCTACCTTTGTTGCATAATTTGGTACTTTGTTTGCTGGATTAGTACCTCATCAAACAAATCTACTTACGATGTTTATAAACGAAAGATACAGCTGAACAGCATTTATGAAATCACGGAAAGTATATAGTTTGGCGTTATTGGCGGGCATCTGCTTGTCGGCTTGTGGCCTGCAACCGTCTAAGCTTGGCCGGCAGTTGGGTGGAAAGTATGCCTATCAAGAACAGAAAGACGGGCAGATTAATTCGGAAGGCAAGAACGGATATGCCACCGATAAGCAAGGGAAAGCAGCATATAAGGTTGCTGATGGGCTTGAAGTGCCTGAGAAACTGACCGACAGACCTGAACAGATATTGAAACGAGTGGCTTACACGGCATCGTATAACAGCGACTTACGCATACCTAATTGGGTGGCGTGGAGGCTTACAGGGGCGCATACTCGGGGAAAGAACAAGCGGGCGGGCGTTAAGTTTCATGAAGATACCGATGTGCCAATGCCTAGGGCGGTGGACTTTGACTACGTAAGGAGTGGTTATGACCGTGGACACCTTTGCCCATCGGCCGATAATCGCTGGGATGCTACTGCACAAGAGCAATCGTTTTTGCTTACGAATGTGTGTCCGCAAGACCATAACCTGAACGTTGGCGACTGGCACGAACTGGAAATCCTTTGTAGAAAGTGGGCTAAAACGTATGGCAGCATTTACATAGTGGCGGGTCCTGTGCTGTTTAAGGGGAAACATAAGACCATCGGAAAAAACAAGGTAACGGTGCCAGAGGCTTTCTTTAAGGTGGTGTTGTGCATGGAAGGAACCCCCAAGGCCATTGGCTTTATTTATCGTAACGAGTCGGGAAATAGGCCTAAAAGCTATTACGTGAATACCATCGACGACGTGGAACGTATCACTGGTATCGACTTTTTCCCTGCTTTGCCCGACAAGGTGGAGAACGAAGTGGAGGCAACGAGCAGCTTGGACGATTGGTAAGAACTGGTAAAAGAGCGGTGAAGTTTCTGCTTTTAAGATTGCAAGAGGGCTTGTTTATGGGGGTAAGCCGATAACATTATGGTCTTTGATGTGATGAGCTATTATAGGAACATCATCTGCATTTTTTAAACCTGTAACGCAAAATGGGACACCAGTCGCATAACTTTGCATGCAAATCAAAATTATAGCGAAGATGAAAGGAACAATGAATGCACGATGTGAGCAAACGAAAAGGGTGTTTAACGAAGAAACGCTGTCGATGCTCTGCAAACAGAACAAGGCGGAGATAGGCTATGTTGGCCATAAGCATCGCCTTTGTCCACGCATACGATACGTCATAGGCAGGAATAGGTTTGGCTACGCCAACTTTGGCGACTTCTTTTTCTGCCATGATGGCGGCCTATATGTGTGGCAGCAGAGCGAAGAATTCAAGGAAGGCCATAATCCATACATTGTTGAGGAGTATTTCGGAAACTCCTGTGAGGGTCGTGGCTACGCGTTGCGTTCCATCTTTGCAGGAATTGATACGGGTTATGAAGATTGCAATGGCAGTCGTATGTTCACAGGAGACGTTGTGCTAGTGAAAGAAGATAGCGGCTATGAGTTTGGAACATTGTGTTTGGCGTCGGCGTGCGACCTAGATGGTAAAGGCTTTTATGGTTTTCCTTTGGACAACCATAGTCTAACGCTTGACACATGCAGGCAAAACAATTATCATTTGGAACGGATAGGTACTATTTTCTACCAGCTGAACCCATGCAACGAACCTATTGCCTTATGGAGTCAGGCCGTACACTATAACAATGCTCGATGTGATTTGGAACAAAAGAAAACCAGACGCACAATGGCAAGATATACTCCGAACTTCGACCAGGAAGAATGGAAATACTTAGGGTTGGAAGTTCTTGGTGTGGAAGAATTTAATTGGAACAAAATTATATAATCATTAAAACAATATTCAAATGAAAGACTACATCGTAATGGTTCAAGACCTGCTAAATGGTCGTAATGAAGAGTTTGACAACGCCGACAAGAAACGAATTAGGCTGATTAGGCATGCAGACAACCGAAAGGAAAAGATTATCGATGGTAAATCTTATGCTAATTCTTTGTACAATTTGTACCTTACTGAGCGTAACGTGTTCCTTACTTACCAGAGCGAACAAATTGCCAAAGACTTCAAGGATGTGGATTACATCGTATCCTTTATTGGAGAAGAAGGCACCACTTCTAGGTTTGTGGGCGTATTTAAGAATGGGGGCATAGTGGCACAACTTGGATTGTATAATGGTAAAGAGCTGGCAAGGTTTGATTTTACAGAAGTTGATGGCTTTGAACTGCTTAAAGAACGAGTTATCATAGATTGGAATAGCCCTGTGAGTTGGCGTCAAAACTACCAAAACCTAATGCCTGTTATCAGAATTGACCGCGGACTTCAAGAGAATAACATTCCTGTTTTCACCCGTTTTGAAGATGTAATGCTTGATTATAGCCAGCTTAGAAGAATAATTGAAACAAACAATATGGAGTGGAAATCCAAATTGGAAAGTTGCAATGCCGTCTATCTCATCTTGGATAAGCTTACAGGCAAACAGTATGTTGGCTCAACGTACAACCCCAAAGGCATTTGGGGGCGTTGGTCTGCCTATGCTTGTACTGGACATGGGGATAATAAGGATATCAAGCAGCTTATCGATAACGACGAAACGTATGCTAAGAAGTATTTCCAATGGTGCATATTAGAAACGTTGCCATTAAATATTCTAGAAAAACATGCCATTGACCGCGAGTCATTATATAAACAAAAATTCGGCACACGAAAGTTTGGTTACAACAATAATTAGGCTTGTTCGGTATTCGTCCTCGTTGGCTTTCTGGTTTCATTTGTGTAGATTTCGTTTGTACCTTAAAAAGAGAAAAGCAAGCGAAAGACGCCAAATGAAATCAGAAGGCATCGAGGACAGCCCTATAGCATTTTGTTTAGCTAGTGGGGAACTTATGGAACATGCCATTGGTTTATCATAAAGCATTTTGTTGCTATGTCGCTGATACAAAAATACATCTGGTTGGTGAAAACCATTCACCGCGCAGGCCGAATTACGCTAAAAGAACTTAATGAAAAGTGGCGCGATAACACTGATTTAAGTCGCGGTGAGAGTTTGCCGCGACAAACCTTTGACAGATGGAAAGGGGGAGTCCTTGATTTGTTCGGCATAATAATCGACTGCGAGCAACGAGGAGGCTACCACTATTATATTGCCAACCCAAAAGTTTTGGAAAGTGGCGAATTGAAAGCTTGGCTACTTGACACTTATGGCACAGCTGTAACCTTATCGGGCTGCCTATCCATTCATGACCGCATCCTAACCGAGAATATTCCTTCGAGTCAAGAGTTTCTGTCGACGATACTAGACGCGATGAAGACGAGCGTTGTTTTGCAGATTACCTTTCATTCTTTCACGATGAAAAAAACGGAGACGTTTCTTGTTGAGCCTTATTGCGTGAAAATGTCTGCTCAGCGATGGTATATGCTGGCAAGAAATGTAGACTACAATTGTTTGCGTTTGTATTCTCTTGACAGATTAGAGCATGTGGAACTTACCGATACTTCTTTTGCTTTGCCTAACGACTTTTGTGCTAAGGAATACTTTTCCGAATATTTTGGTATTGTGTTGGATGAGCGTGTTCCACTTCAAAGAATCGTACTGAGAGCAGACAAATATCACCAACATTATATGCGCACGTTGCCGCTCCACCATTCGCAAAGAGAGGTTTTTGCGTGTGATGACTATGCAGACTTTGAATTGACACTTAGGCCCACGTACGACTTTTACATGAAGTTGATGAGTCTAGGGAATATGATAAAGGTGTTGGAACCGCAAAGCTTGCAAGATAAACTATGTAGATGGTTAGAAAACACAGCCAAATTATATGTAAAGGCGAGCTTAGATAACGAAGAAGTTCGTTCTTGCTAGGAGTAATATGGTAAACGCAATTGGCCTTGCTCCCAACCATTCTCCAAAAAGAATGAGAAAAGAGTAATCTGTTTTGCGAGTTGAGTTGCTTACATCAGAAGTGTTTGCTGGTTATGCCGTTCCAAAGCAATGCGCGTAGTTGACGTAAGAGATATTGATTGTTTTTTGTTTAGAATGAAAGGTATCTCGTTGGCGAATGACAGGTTTACGAGTTGGTGGTTTACAGGCAAACAGAATTGCTTTTGGAAAAGTGTTGTTAGAAGAATGCGAGACGTGTGTAGCATGGCATCAATAAACCCTTACGCAGAGGAAAAGGGGGACTTTTATTTGCTTACGATGCACCTATGGCTTTCCAAATCCAATTCTGTTTGGCTATAATATTTCTATAAATTGAACGGTGCTTGTTAGCTTTGTGATGCCAACAACAAGGCAAGTCATATACGAAGTACAGGACAAATCAACTCGCTGGCTTATAAAGACACGAAACCCAACTACTCCCGAATACATCAACTCACAATCTCACAATCTTATCAACTCACCAAATCATCAGCTCACAAACTTACCAACTCAAAAGCTTAAATTATTATATTTTATTTTACAATATCTCTCTAATTCTCACTCCGTTCTAGCGAAAATACAGGCTAAAAAGTAGGTAAATATCTACTGTTTTTACTCTTTCCTGTCTTTTGTTATGTCTATTTTTAAGAAAACAACCTGCATTTTGCACCATTTAGTCTTTCTATTTTGGTTGCCAACCCATATTTTTTAACTCCCAATTACTCGCTTTTACTCTCTAAAATGCCACTTTTAAGGCCTATTTTGCCCTTTTGAGCCATGTTTTTAGTGCCTCGAAAGGGTTTTGTTTATACCATTGCAGTGGATATTTATGCTTTTCGTCCCGCATTTAGCACTGTTTTGTACTGCATTTAGCACCATTTTACCTTGCATTTAGCATCAAAACGCACTGCGTTTAGCACCAAAACGCAATGCATTTAGCGGCATATTGCACTGCGTTTTGCAGCAAATTGCAGTACATGTTGCCGCAAATAACCCAAAAACTGGTACGGAAGGCGATTTTATAGAATGAATATTCAGTTTGCCTGCATATATAACTATCCCCTTTTGGCATCAAAACCAACCTTCGCGAGAATCGATTTTTTGCGACAAGGCGGGCAATTGGTGGCCGAAAGGGGCGTTTTTAATGTTAAAATTTGCGCCGAAAATGTTACAAAAAAATAGGAGGGATGATAAGTTTAATGGTTGACAAGCGTTTTCATTTAGTTCGTCGTTTGCCTGCTCCCACTGGTGTTTATGGTTTCTTTTTGTTTCTTGAAATGTGTGCTGGCTCGTTGTGCAAGTGCTTTTTGTGTTGTGGATAAGGAAGATTTGTCTGGTGCGAAACTGGTGTTTTATGCGAATTAATTAGTAAATTTGCAACACTTATGAAAACTTGAAGTAAATATGAAAACGAGAAAAGTATTTTATCTGGCGTTATTTGCCTTTACTTATTTGTCGGCCTTTGGCTTGCAACCCGTAAAAAGCGGCAAGTCGAAAGTGGGTGTGCAACCTCTTCAAGAGCAACAGGTAGCTAAACAACACCTGTATGAGGGCGAAGACAGTGTTCAAGATACCATTACACACAGGTGTACTTGGGTGCAGAGAAAAGGCTTGGGTCCACTTGAAGTTCCTGGTAAACTGACCGATAGGCCCGAACAATTGTTGAGGCGCGTGGCTTACATGGCATCGTATAACAGCGAACTGCGCATACCCAATTGGGTGGCTTGGCAATTAACAGCCGAACATACAGAGGGAAGTAACGAACGTAAGGGCATTAGCTTTCAGGAAGACAAGGAGGTACCCAAGCCAAGAGCCGTTGATGCTGACTACGTGAAAAGTGGCTACGACCGTGGACACCTTTGCCCTTCGGCCGACAATTCTTGGGATGCAATTGCACAAAAGCAATCGTTTCTGCTCACTAATATATGTCCGCAAGACCATAAACTGAACGTTGGTGATTGGAAAGAGTTGGAAAGCCAGTGCAGAAAATGGGCTAAAAAGTATGGTTGCATCTACATTGTTGCGGGACCTGTGATGATGAAAGACGAACATAAAACCATCGGAAAGAATAAGATAACTGTTCCAGAGGCGTTCTTTAAGGTGGTGCTGTGTATGGAAGGCGAACCAAAAGCTATCGGTTTTATCTATCGTAATGAAGGAGACAACCGCCCTAAAAGCTATTACGTGAAGACCATCGACGACGTGGAACGCATCACAGGCATCGACTTTTTCCCCACTTTGCCCAATAAGATAGAGGACGAAGTGGAGGCTATGAGTAGCTTGGACGATTGGTGAGAGAGGGTAAAGGTCTATTGTTAACAGGATGACCTGTTAACTACGCCCTAATATTTTGCCATATCAGTAGAAATTAGTAACTTTGCACTTTAATAACATAAAGCTAATTTAGCGTGAAAATAAAGGAAGTGCTACGTGCCCTTGAACAATTCGCGCCCCTGCCCCTGCAAGAAGGATTTGATAATGCCGGCTTGCAGGTTGGATTGACAGAGGCGGAAGTATCAGGGGCTTTATTGTGTCTTGACGTGACTGAAAAGATTGTGGATGAGGCTGTGGCCAAGGGCTGCAACTTGATTGTTGCACACCATCCGCTTATCTTTCGTAAGCTGGCACAGGTGTCGGACGCCAATGCTGTTCAGCGAACGGTGATGAAGGCCATAAAGAACGACATTACCATTGCTGCCTTGCACACCAACATTGACAATGCACGAGGCGGCGTGAACTTTAAGATTGCCGAGAAGATGGGACTGCTAAATGCAGACTTTTTCGGGGCGCGAAAGCGTGTAGAGGCCCTTAACGACAAGGGCGAAAGCGTTAGTGTTGAAGGCGCATCGGGCGTGATGGGCGTGTTTGAGCAGCCTTTGGCAGCCGACGATTTCGTGATTTTGCTTAAAAAAACGTTCGATGTGGAGTGCGTGATGTGCAACCAGTTGTTGCGCCGGCCTATCTGTAAAGTGGCCATTTGTGGCGGTTCTGGGGCTTTTTTGTTGCCCGACGCCATCGCAGCAGGGGCAGATGCCTTTGTGACGGGCGAGATGCACTATCACGATTACTTTGATCATGAACAGGAAATACAAATTGCCGTGATTGGACATTACCAAAGCGAGCAGTTTACAAATGAGATATTTAAAACAATAATCGAGGAAAGGTGCCCGGGCGTGAAGTGCATTCTGACGCAGACCAACACCAATCCCATCATCTATTTATAAGTTATGGCAAAGAAAGAAATTACCGAACTGTCGGTGGAAGAGAAACTTAAAGCGCTCTACCAGTTGCAAACAACGCTCTCGGCAATTGATGAGAAACGTGCGCTGAGGGGAGAATTGCCCTTGGAAGTGCAGGACTTGGAAGACGAGATTGAAGGTCTGAACATACGCGAAGACAAAATTCGCAGGGAAATTGACGACTTTTCCAGGGCTATTTCGCAGAAAAGGGCTGAGATTGCTGAGGCTGAGGCTAGCGTGGAACGCTATAACAGACAGCTTGACGAGGTGAAGAACAACCGCGAATACGACACGCTGAGCAAGGAAATTGAGTTCCAAACGCTTGAAATAGAGTTGTGCAACAAGAAGATAAAGGAAGCACTAGTAAAGATTGACGAGTGCGAACGCGAACTGAGCGTGACGGGACAACAGATATATGACCGCGAACACGACTTGCACCAAAAGCGTAACGAGCTGGACGAAATTATGCTCGAAACGAAAGAAGAGGAAGAAAAACTGCGCGATAGAGCACGTGACTTGGAGACGAAAATCGAGCCGCGACTGCTGAGCAGCTTTAAACGTATTCGGAAAAACGCACGCAACGGGCTAGGTATTGTTTATGTTCAACGTGATGCTTGTGGCGGATGTTTCAACAAAATACCGCCGCAGAGACAGCTAGACGTGAAGATGCACAAGAAGGTTATCGTTTGCGAGTATTGCGGACGCATCATCGTAGACCCTGAATTGGCTGGCGTTAAGAACGATAAGTCGGCTGCTGCCGAGAAACCTAAGCGCAAACGCGCCATCCGTAAAACGAAGGAAGAGACGGAATAAAGGCGAGGTAGTGAGGACTTGCGCGTGAGGATTTTATCGTGAAAGCTTGGTTGTCTAGGTGCTAGAATGTTCTTACTAGGCATTAGTGTATTTTGATTTAGTCTGCCAGCGCGTTAAAAATCAAGTCGTTTCCACGCAGTTCTGCATCTTTTTTGGGCAGGCAACTTATGACGTAACCCAATAAAAATAAGCTCCATACACAACCACGAGGCGTGTATGGAGCTTGTTTTGTTGTTGGCTAAGTCTGCTCATTGCCCTTGGGCATTGGCTTGTTAGCCTTGTTCTTTGCGTAAGCAGTGTCGTTGCTTGCTTACTTAGCTGCCTTTTTGTCGCAGCTCTTCTTGCAGTCTTGCTTAGCGGCCTTGTCGCATTTCTTGTTACATTCCTTCTTGTCCTTGCAAGCAGCATCTTTCTTACAAGCGGCATCTTTCTTGCAGCATTCTTTGGTGGCAGCGTCTTTCTTGCAGCAGCCCTTCTTGCCTGCCTTGTCGCATTGTTCGGTCTTAGCCTTGTCGCCTTTCTTGGCTGTTGCTTCACTCTGTGCGTTAGCAAAACCTATTGCAGCAACGAAAAGTGCTGCGCTGAAAATGATCTTCTTCATACTTTTAACTTTTTGTTTTTGTTTTGAAATAGTGATTTTATCGGCGCAAATGTACGAGTTTAAAATGAAACAGCAACATTTTGTTAGCAAAAATTAGCAGTTAAATGCAATCTGGTTGTGTGCGACGAACTTGTGGTTACGATGTGTTTTGGGCTATCTTGTTGGTTTTGGGCGCGTTATGTGCGTTCCTCGTTATTGGCTGGCGACACCCGTTTGATGCGTTTTTCGGCTCTGCATCTTCATGTTAGGTGAGCTTTTTTGTCGCACAACTGCTTACATTCCGCGTTCCTTGTATATCCTTTCTTTGGCGTCGTTAATTTCCTTGAACTTCTTTTCGGCCGCTAAGCGTATGTCTTCGCCCAAAGTTGCAACGCGGTCGGGGTGGTGTTGCAGGGCCATCTTGCGATAAGCGGCCTTCACTTCGTCGTTGGTAGCGTTGGGCGATATTCCCAAAACTTTGTATGCCGACTGCGTGTCGTGCTTGTCGAGGTTGAACATCGAGTCGAGAATGCGTGCATCGAAACCCAACCACTGCGCCAAATAGCGAAGAGCGTTCACCTCGCTGGGGTCGATGTGCCCGTCGGCTTTGGCTAATTCGACCAGAAAACTAAGCAGTTGCAGACGCTGCGCGCTATTCATGTGGGCGGCAATTTGAAAGCAACTGTCGCGTATGATGCTCTCGAAAGCCATTGCGCCCATTTGTTTTTGCTGGTCGAAAATGTTGCGGATGATGCTGTCGCCCTGCTCTACGGCCACCTCGCCAAAGTTCCTTCGCAAGAAGGAACGTAAGGTTTCCATTTCCGAGTGCATCACTTTGCCGTCGGCACGAATGATGTATGCCGAGAGCACCAGTAACGAAAAGAGGAACGAATTGCGTTCGCCTTGCTGCCGCTGTTGTTGACTGGCAGAGGCGTTGTGTTGGTAGAAGTTGGCTGTTGAGCCGCCCGTATTCCAGGGTTGTCCATTGCGATCGGGTTCGTTAACTTGGTCTAGCCCCACGTCGAAGAGTGCGCCGAGCACCAATCCAGCTAATCCGCCAAGCGGTCCGCCGGCGATAAAGCCCAAAAATCCACCAATCCATTTTCCTATTGCCATAAGTGTAAGTCTTTATATGTTGTCATTTAGAATGTGTATTGCACCCTCGGCGCACAGTCTTACCATTTCAGCCTGCCGTACTTCTGCTTATACCACAGTTGCCATGCGTTGATAAGGTTTTGCCAAACCACGTAAGCGCAAGGCGCGATGGATGCTATGGGATTGAGAAAGGCGATGGTGAGCCATATACCCACAACGGTATTCTTTTGTCCCAAGGCTTGTCCGGCGCTGATGCTGTCGCCATAATGGTAGCCCACGGCCTTGCCAATTGAAAACAACAAGAGGCTGATGACGAGGGGCAACAACAGAAGTAGAGCCAAAATTGTGCCATAAACTTGGGTGGAAAGGATGTTGCGAATGGTTAGTCCCATGATGATAGAGAGGTTAAATCCCCAAAGGTAAAAGGCTAAGTTCTTGGTTTCCTTGATGCGTGCGGCCACTTTTGGCAGGAATTTTCGCGTGAGTAGGGCCAGACAAAGGGGCACGATGAGCACGAATGTGATGCGCCGAAGTATCATGACAAAGGCAGTTAGGAAGGTGATGTCTGCACTTTTTTCAACCATAGGGAAGAACAAGGGAATGATAACCGACGTAACCACGTTGGCAAGGATGGTGTAAATGGTGAGTGAGGCAATGCTACCGCCAAGCCGTTCGGTGATAACGGGGGCCGCTGCCGCTGTGGGACAGATCACGCAAACGAAGGCTCCTTCGAGCACAAGCTTGGCCATTGGGTCGGTTGTATGCAAGATGGCCAATACCAATAAGCCCGAAAGAACAATGCGAATGGCTTGCAGTATGAAGTGCCAGGCTCGCGGTCGGAGGTCACCCAACTGTATTTTGCAGAACGTGATATAAAGCATCACGAAGATAACCACGGGGAGAAGTTTCACCAAAAAGGGGCCAACCACGTTGCCAATGGGTTGAAGTGGAGCGATGCGCGAAAACAAAAGGTAGACCGCAGCGCCGATAACAAGACCGCTGGGCAACGTCCATTTCTTTAAGAAAGCAATGATGTTCATGTGTGTATTATATATTAATGTACGCGCGCTACAATATTTCGGTATAGTGAGGGAGGTTGGATAAGAAGGTGTAGCTGTTGTCAATGTAGTTCATTTTGCAGCAGATGTGTTGCAGTCCGTTGCTCACCACGAGGTAGTCTACGTGCAAAAGCATGTTGTAAACGGTTATTTGGTCGAACACCTTTTGCGTAAGTGCGATGGTGGGTGCCTTGTATTCGAGAATCATTTGGGGCTTCAGATCGCGGTCGTACAGCACGCTGTCGGCCCGAAGGCTTTTGTCGCCGATGCTCAACGCCACCTCGTTGGCCATCAACAACTGCGGATAACCCTTGTGATGAATAAGGTAATTAACGAAGTGTTGCCTTACCCATTCTTCGGGAGTAAGGGCTACGTACTTGCCACGAAGTGGATCGAACACGGTGGGGCGCGCCTTCGTGCCTCCCACTTTTATTGCATACGAGGGTAGGTTTAGTGAATACATTTTGTTATCTTTGCAGTGTAAAGCGCAATAAAGCTTAACGGTAAGGGCGCGGCAAGACTGGCTTGTCGCTGTTTGCCGTGTGCCTTATGGTGCAAAGTTACTAAAAATATGTGGGCGACGAGGTGCTTTTTTGCAACTTGTTGCCCTACACTCATCATTAACAAGAACCTTTCATGGCAGAAAAACGAAACGCGCTTGGCCCCGAAGTCATCATTAAAGACATTAAGGCGCGAAACTTTTCGCCCGTATATGTGCTCATGGGCGAAGAGTCGTATTATATAGACAAGATTGCAAGCTTACTCGAAGAGACGGTGTTGCAACCGCAAGAGCGCGACTTTAACCAAGACATCCTCTTTGGCGTTGATACCAACGGGGTGCAGGTGGCCGACCTTTGTAAGGCTTATCCCATGATGGCCGAACGGCGATTGGTGATGGTGAAAGAGGCGCAGAACCTGAAATTGGTAGACGCTTTGGCCAAATACTTGGAAAATCCCGTGAAAACCACCATCCTTGTGCTTTGCCATAAGAATGGTACTATCGACAGAAGAAAGAAACTTTTGGCTCGCGCCGAGTCTATTGGCGTTGTTTTCGAAAGCAAGAAGAAACGCGATTACGAATTGCCCGCTTTTATCAAGGGCTACCTTGCCACTAAGAAAGCAACGGTGGAAGACAAGGCGGCCATCATGATTGCCGAGCATATTGGCGCTGACTTGAACCGCCTGACATCGGAACTAGATAAGGTTTTGATTTCGCTCCCCGAAAACAACCTGCGCATAACGCCCGACATCGTGGAACGACAGATAGGGGTTAGCAAAGAGTTTAATGGTTTTGAATTGCGAAACGCCATCGTAAACCGCGACGTGTTTAAGGCAAACCAGATTATTCAGTATTTCGACAAGAACCCTAAGGCCGGGTCAATCTTCGCCTTCTTGCCTTTGCTTTTCAGTTTCTTCCAAAACTTGTTGATTGCCTATTACGCGCCAAACAAAAACAACGAAACAGAGGTTGCGAAGTTCCTCGACTTGAAATCGGTGTGGGGTGTGAAAGACTTTATGGTGGGGATGAGAAACTACTCGGCCATGAAGACAATGCACATTATTCATAAGATAAGAGAGATTGACGCTAAATCTAAGGGGTTAGATAACCCAAATACCCCTGTTGGCGACCTTATGAAAGAGCTAATCTTCTTTATTTTGCACTAAAAATGGCCTTTTTCGGGCCTTTTCCGTTCTAGAATAAGTGTCTCTGAGAGGCACTTTTTTTTGGCTAACTTCCAATAAAATCAAGAAGTTAGCCCATTTTAACCCCCAAAATACTCGCGTTTTTGAAAGCAACTCGACCCTTGTTTCAGAATAATCAATTCTCGCTCTTTTTTCGCATTTAAGGCCTACTACAATTTACAATTAACAAATTTTAGTCTAAGATTTCTAGGGTTTTGAGTTGTAAATTATGTCCCATGTTTACAAATTCAAAGCGACTGAGGTTTGATAATGTAAATCAGAGAACATATCCACAATCTGGCTGTTTACAAATTAAAACCAAGATAATTACATTTCAAAATCTAAATGAATACTTATACATCACCATATACAGGCCTATTTTTACTTGATTTTCAGCTATTTGTAGGCATTTTCTAGGCTTTATACATGTAAAAACCCCCTTTTAGGCCTTAAAAAGCCCTGAATATAAGCACTTAACACCTTTTATCGGCTTATAATGTACTAAGAACCAGTAAAATTCAGATTTTTATTAAACCTTATTGCATGCCTGTTTTAGATGCCTGTATTTTGATTTGTAAATGCAAATTGCTTGCAGGCGCACGATAGTTTACATCTTTAAATGGTTTAGATTTACAAACCTAACCTTTCGTTTACTAAATTGTTGTTTAGACATTTGCAGCAATACGAAATTTGTTTTACCTTTGTAAAATCAACGCGAAAAGGCCTTAAAAGGCCTCTTACACTAAAAATAAGGGTATGAAAGATAGAATAAAGAAGGTTATGGAGAGCCAACACATGAGTCAACAGACCTTTGCTCTCTCTATTGGAATGTCGCCTGCGTCGCTCAGTAGCATTTTTAACGGACGCACAAAACCTACCCTCAACATCGTTGAGGCCATTAAAGATAAAATTCCGAAGATTTCAACCGATTGGTTAATCTTTGGTAAGGGCGAAATGTACTTAGACGAAACGGGCACCGCTAACAATGCTCCCACTACTCACTCAATCCCTGATAAGGAACCCCAATTAAACTTTGATGCGCCTGTTGCTGGTCCTTCGCTCTTTAACGAGCAGCCTACTGTGGCTCCAAAAGTGGTACAAGCCCCCAGAGAACCTGAGCGAGTTGAGGTGAAAGTGATTGAAAAACCGCAACGTAAGGTTACGGAGATACGTATCTTTTACGACGACCGAACATGGGAATCGTTCTATCCAGAAAGCAGGGATGGTAGAAGTTGAAGTGCATTTTACTGGCCTATTAAGGGGCTGGCGTACTTATAGCATTGTTTCAGCAGGGTGTTTTTAACGTTTTCTTTATGTACTAGATGCAATAATTGGTAGATAAGAATGCTACGCATACGTCTACTCTCTATTCACAGCACGCATTCGCCGTGCCAACCGCTACGTGATTGCCGCCCAATGGTGTTTGCTTTGCAAGCAGGCTCTTACAGGCTATTGGCAAGCACAAGACTTGAATGTATCATGGCAAACCTGCCTAAAACCTCCTAAACACCTGCCATTTTTGGTGTAAAGTGGCGCATATCTGCGGCTTTATGCCCTAAAACGTGCCTCCAACGCCAACTTTTCCAAGGATAAGTGGAGGATAATAGCCTGATGATCCTTATGATAAGCCCTAAACATTGACTATATATCGTGAAAAGCAGCGAGTGTGTGCTGTGTTATGCCTGAAACATTCGCGAACGCTGTTTATTCTAGTGATAAACGGAGATTAATGGGTTGATGACCCCCATTGTAGGCCCTAAGTACTGCTCATATCTTGTGAAACGCAGTGGAAATAAAGGTTGTTATGCCTTAAAGCCACACGCTAACGCCTATTAGGGGCTAGTGAAAAGTAGGAATTCATAGGTTGATGCTTCCAATAATAAGCCCTAAACCACCCTCTAATGCCGATTTTATCTCGTGGACAAACGGCAACTAATAGTCTGTTTGAAACCTTTGAATACTCCCTAAACAGCCACTATGATTCGTAAAAAACAGCGAGTGTATGAGGTGTTACTCGCTAAAAACAACCCATTATTGCCTTCCTAAGCCCATACAAAACAAGTCGTGCGAATGGTGTTACTCGCTAAAAACAACCCATTATCGCCGACCTAAGCCCACACAAAACAAGTAGCGCGAATGGTGTTACTCCCTAAAAACAACCCATTATCACCGACCTAAGGCCACATAAAACAAGTAGTACGAATGGTGTTGCTCCCTAAAAACAGCCTATAATCACCGACCTAAGGCCACACAAAACAAATAGTGCGAATGGTGTTGCTCCCTAAAAACAACCTATAATCGCTGACCTAAGGCCACATAAAACAAGTAGTGCGAATGTTGTTGCTCCCTAAAAACGACCCCATTATCACCGACCTAAGACCACACAAAACAAGTAGTGCGGATGGTGTTACTCCCCAAAAACAACCCATAATCGCCGACCTAAGACCATACAAAACAAGTAGTGCGAATGGTGTTACTCCCTAAAAACAACCCATAATCGCCGACCTAAGCCCACACAAAACAAGTAGTGCGAATGGTGTTGCTCCCTAAAAACAACCCATAATCGCCGACCTAGGCCCACACAAAACAAGTAGTGCGAATGGTGTTACTCCCTAAAAATGACCCATTATCGCCGACTTTTCTCGTGAAAGGCGGTGAGTATATGGGATGTTATGCCCTAAAATATTCTCGAAATAAGGACATTATCTAGTGACAAACAGAGAGCGTATCGGCCTGTGCCCACTAGGATGCCCCTATACATCGGTTATATCTGGTGAAAAGTGGCGATAATAAGGCATGTTTAGCCTTAATTATCCGAGGTCGTCTTGATTTTTAATGTTTCTATAATTTGAGAGAAGTTTATCATCTTTTTGGTGAAAAAAACAAGAGAATAACACTTCTCTTCATGTACGAAGTACTGGGCAAAGATACGATAAAATCCAAAATTCTGCCCCATTTGTCTTTGGCGAAACGTGGTTATGTCTCAAAAAGTGGCCTGGCGGAAGTCATTCAATACATTCTTTACAAGCTGAAAACTGGCTGTCGATGGCAGATTACTTCTGCGTTTGTATGATGCCGTCTTCGTTGGCTGTGAGCAACAAGCCCTGCAACCGCTCGCGCTGGTGGTCGTAAGCGCACGTGCTTTCCGTGCCGTTAACTACGAGCGTGTATGTGGAATTATTGTTTTTTTTGTCTAGTTTTCAGTAGGGAATTTAACATAAAAAGCGGCCATTCTGTCCACCAATCGCTCACCTTGCCGCAAAAAATAGATTCTTGCGGAGGTTTGTTTTGATGCCAAAAGGGGCTAGTTGTGCATGCAGGCAAAATGAATTTTTATTTAAACAGACCGCCACCAACACCCGTTTTGGGGCCATTTGCAGCAAAATGCAATGCGTTTTGGTGCTAAACGCAGTGCAATATGCCGCTAAACGCACTGCGTTTTGGTGCTAAATGCA
>ERZ772957.49-NODE-49-length-97168-cov-9.422981_pt1 | contig 97168 bp, 111 predicted proteins | sample MGYA00580682_ERZ772957 | MGnify/ENA primary metagenome ERZ772957 (study PRJEB29015, sample SAMEA2737921) | human oral metagenome | biome: human oral; feature: human-associated habitat; material: dental | place: China | collected 2025 ... | reverse complement strand
ATTGAGCCATGAGGCGTTTCAAAGCACCACGTTGGTCAAAGGCAAGAGCTGAGATGATGCCGTTCTCGTCAGAGAGTTTTTCTAAATATTTGCGTTTTTGTTCTGTTAATACCATTTTATACCGTCCTTACATGTAGTTGTTTGTATAGTTCTTCATAGTTGGCCATATTGACATGACCAGTCATTTTTTCTTGGGTATTGAGCATGCCGAGAACATTTGCCTTTGTGAGCAATGCCTCGTCAGCTTCCTTATGGTAGAGACCTGAGGAAATTCCTGCCACAGTAGAATCTCCAGATCCGACAGGATTGACTACCTGAATTCTAGGAATATCTACTTTATAGAAAGTGTCCCCATGTTTTGCAAAAGCACCATTTGCACCAAGTGAAACGATAATCCACTCAATCCCTGCAAATAGAGGCTCTTGAAGAACTTCTTTTAACTCATCCAAATCCTCAGAAACTTCTCTGTCTAGAAGCTGAGACAATTCTTCATTATTTGGTTTGATTACTGTTGGTTTGTGCGGTGATTCAAGAACTGCATGAAGAGCTGCACCTGAGCAGTCCAAGACTACTGGTTTTCCTGTGCGATTAGCAAGTTCTACCAAGTTTGCATAGTAGTCAACTGGAAGACCTGCTGGCAGACTACCAGAGATAGCCACTACTTCCACAGTGTCAAGAAGATTTTCGAAATGAGCCAAAAAATCTTGACCTTCTTGTTCCAGAACTTCAGGTCCTTTCTCAAGAATTTCAGTTTGGTTGTCTCCGTGTAGAATAGCGATACAGTTACGAGTCTCTCCTTGAATGGTGAAGAAATGTTTACTGACCTTATCGTCAATATGTTCTACCAAAAACTCACCAAGTTTACCTCCAACTAAACCAGTAGCAGCAACAGAATCGCCAAATTCTGAAAGAACTCGCGTAACATTAAGCCCCTTGCCACCAGCTGTTTTTGTCACGTCTACCACACGGTTGACAGTGTCAATTTTTAATTCATCCAAAGGATAGGAAATATCAATGGATGGATTCATTGTGACAGTTAAAATCATGCGTCACCTCTTAGTCGTGGTATTCACCGCGATCCCATTTTTCAAGGAATTCTGTAAAAAAGTTTGCATCTGCTTGATGAGCATTGTGACTTTCAACGTGCTCAATTTTAGCAATCAATTTTTTGTTTTCTTCAGATGGTTTGTATTCAGCATTGATGAAAGCTTCAATAATATCACACATCAGCAATTCACCAGTGATTTTACCACCAAAACCGATAACGTTGGCATTTAGTTGTTCTTTAGCATAGAGTGCTGTTGTCATATCACGAACCAAGGCAGAACGTACACCTGGAACTTTGTTAACTGCGTTATTGATACCTACACCTGTACCACAGATACAAACCCCAAGATCAGCTTGACCGCTTGTAACAGCTTCACCAACTTTTTTACCAAAGATTGGGTAGTGAGTACGTGTGTGGTCATAGGTACCAAAGTCGATGACTTCATATCCTTTTGATTTCAAAAATTCTGAAACCGCCATTTTTTCATCTGTTACGATGTGGTCACATCCAATTGCAATTCTCATTAGTTATTCCCTCCGATTAATTATATAAATCTCATATCATTTATCCTTACTCAAGAAAAATCAAGATTAGATTAGGAAGCGAGCTGCGAGCATAACCGAAGTTAGCTAAAGGGAGCAGACGACAGATTATCTTGATTTTTGAAGAGTATTAGCACATTTTGTTCAACATGTCGACCCGAATTTGGTGACGACCACCGTCGTATTTACCGTTAACAAAACCTTTAGCAATATTTTTAGCCAATTCATCACCAACAAGTTGTGCACCCATAGTGATCATGCGAGAGTTGTTGTGTCCACGAGTCATGTAAGCTGAACGTTCGTCAGATACTTCTGCGGCAACCATTCCTTTAATCTTAGTTGCAACCATGAACGGACCAGCACCATAGGCATCAATCACGATACCAAGGTTTTGTTCTTCTTTGTTTACTTCTGCAGCAACAGCAAGAGTCACATCGACAAAGTCTTGACCTTCGGCCGTAACATCCACTACGTGGAAGTTTTCTTTTTCCAAGAAGTCTTTCACAACCTCTTTCAATCTCAAACCTGCAGTATCTGCACCAATGATAATAGACATATTAAGTCCTCCTTTAATTTTCTATATAATGAACTAAAATGTTTTAAAACATTAAACGTTATTTGATTCACAAGTTTATAATACAACATTTCGTGTTTTCTGTCAACATTTTATGTTTACTTTTAAACATTTTTGAAATTTTTCTTTAAAAAATAGTAATATCAAATCCAATTTCTTCTTTTTCTCCTGCTGGGAGTAGACTGACATTTTTCTTGCTTTCTAAATAATCTCCCTCTTCTAACGAGGTCGACAAGCCTGACCAAGGTTCCAAGGCTATAAATGGTCCTTTGTTAATAGTTGACCAGATAATTAGATTTGGAAATTCTTGAAAATCCAAACGTAACCCTTTATCATGATTCCAAGAACGAAGAGCAACAGTCCGCGATTTTAGCTCATCAAGGGTCACTGCATCTTTAGCAAAGATAGCATAGTCCAAATTTAGTTCTTTTTGATGATCTAGGAAGCTTGAACGTTCGAGAAAGTTCAACATACCAGTTTCAGGATAAGAGAGAGGAACACTGCAGGTTTCTTCCTGTTCAAACTCCAAATAGTAATCCTCATACTTTTCATCATCAAATAAAGGGCAGTTAAAGCCGGGATGACCTCCGATAAAGTACGGCATGGCGCCACTATCTCCACGATTTTCTACGATATACTGGGTACGAAGCTTTTTACCAGTCAAGCTATAGCGAATTGATAGGCGAAAATGATAGGGATAGTTCTGAAACATTTCCTCTGTATTCTCAATAACAAAGGTCACACTCGTATCCGTTTGTTCAACCACTTCAAATTCTTTCTTGCGAACGAGACCATGCCGAGGAATGACTCCACTCGCTTTTTGACCATCTTTTAATTCATAGTGAGCGGTGTCATTGCGCAAACTCCCACAAATGGGGAAAAGAACTGGAGCTTGACCGCTCCAATAAGTTGCATCACCCTGCCAGAGGTATTCCACGCCATCCTTATCCTTGATTGAAGAAAGCGCTCCTCCCAATTTCTCAAACTGCACTGCCAATTCATCATTTTCTAGCGTAATCACCATCCAAATCTCCTCTCTACTTCAGAGAAAAAAGCAGGCTCCTGACTTCTCTCTGCTTAGTTTTTCTATTCATTACATAGGAAAAGCTAGATTATCAACATTCCCATTTGGAAATGGACAATCTAGCCTCCCTAGTCTTACAATATTTAACAATAGTTAACGGATATTATTTTGCTTTTGCTGCGTATTCTGCATTCCGTTTGATCATTTGCTTTCTGTACCAAGCAAAGATTCCAATATAAGCACCAAGGAAGACAATAGCACCAATGATTGCTTTGATATCACCTGTAGTAGTATTACCAATAGTCCAACCCAAAAGTTTTTCGATTGGTCCTTCAAGTGTTGAGTGAGTAATCAATTGAGTTTGGCTAACTCCTTCAGGGAAAGCACCAACACCTTTAGCAAGTTCTGTTGCAAATGGTGCAATCAGTGTACCTGAGAGAAGGAAGAGTGGTAACAAGAGAGTTCCAAAGACAATCATACGAAGCAATTTACCACGTGTAACAACCAGAAGGGCAGGTGTCACACCCATTGCGATGATACCAGCCAACGGCAAGATACCGTTTCCTACATTAGAAAGCAGAACTGCTTCAATCAACATGATTGGGGCAAGTACGTTAGCGCAGGCCCAGATTTCTGCACGACCAGCGATAAACGGCCAGTCAAGACCGATGTTGAATTTACGTCCTTGAAGACGTTTTGTTGCTACGTTTGTAATACCTTGTGAAAGTGGTTCAACGGCTGCTATAAACCATGATCCGATAAGTGAGAAGAGTTCCAAGGAGACACCGGCAGTCAAACCAAGAGACAACCATCCTTTAATAACAAGTGACCATTTTGCTGCTTCCTCAACGCCAGATACTGGATGCGGCGTTCCCATGATACCGATGACGATACCAAGAAGGAAACCGATGAAGAATTTAGATCCCCAGAAGCCAATTTTCTTGTTCAAAGCGGCAGCATCGAAGTCATATTTATCCAACCCAGGGAAGAATTTGTCAAAAATCTTATCCAAAACCATGATAACAGGGTTCATCATGTAGTTCATGTGAGTTGAAGTCATTGGTGATGAACTTGGCGCATTCAACAAATCATCAAAAGTTGGTTTCATCAAGTCAGAGTTGATAATCTTCAAGACACCAACCAAGACAACTGCTAAAGTTGCAATCAAGAGTGACACAGCAGGACTTACATGGCTCTTATCTGCATACCATTTGATGAGCAAGCCAGTAATTGACAAGTGCCAGATATCAAAGATATCCACGTCCAATGTATCTGTTTTTTTCATAGCTAACATTGCCACATTGACAATGAGCATGATGAGCAAGAAATACAAGGTCCATGGAGAACCCCAAGTGATGGTTGCAAGTGGTGCCCAACCAACGTCGGTGATGTTCAACTGGATACCAGTATTTTCAACGAACTTCGCAAGTGAAGCTGAGAAAGCTCCGTTAAGCATACCGATGATGGCACCGATACCAGTAAGAGCGATGGCAAGTTTGATACCACCTTCAAGCGCTTTGGAGAATTTCACTCCAAATAGTAAGGCCAATACTGTCAAGATGATCAGCATGATGATAGGACCACCCATTTCCAAGACTGGCTTGAAAATCTTATTGGCTAGGTCAATAATGACATCCATAATAATTCCTCCCTTTTTTTGTTATATGAATGTTAACAAGATAAAGAATAGATTAACTTAGTCCGTGCTCTTTAATTGCTGCTTCAATATTGTCAAACACTGGAGCGCTCATTGCAGGAATACGGAACAAGATTGGTCCAGCTTCGATAACTGGGATTCCTGGTTCAAAACCAAGATCTGTTGCAGCGATTGGCGTGAAGATATCATAACCTTGCATTAGATCTTCATTGACATCCTTAACCATCACGGCATCACAATGTACATCATAACCGCGGTTTGACAACTCTTCCTCAAGAGCACTCTTGATTTGGTGACTTGAGTTTACCCCTGCTCCGCAGGCTGCTAAAATTTTAATCATAATAAAATCCTCCGATTTATTTATTTAATAACTTTTGAAATATATTGGAACAACTCTTCTTTTGAGTTCAAAGAAGCTAAACCAGCTAGATTTCCTTCGCTAGTGAAGAAATCCATTAACTGTGCTAAGATATTGGTCTGGCTTGAGCTAGAGTTGTTGATGATAAAGAACAAGAGAGACACTTCAACGGTTTGCGTAGGAGAAATCATATTGTGGAAGGTTACAGGCTGATCTAGCTTGACAACCACCACATTTTCAGTCAAGTTATGCGCGATGTCCGTGTGAGGTATGGCAACATTCGGCAAATCTTTGCCTAAAAATTCCATATCCAAACCAGTCGGAAATGACTTTTCTCTTTCAAGTAAGGCCTTTCGATAAGAAGAAGTTACGACTTCTCTTTCTTCTAATAAATCAGCTACTTGATGAAAAAGATCTTCCTGATTATCAGCATGTAAACAAAATATCAATTTTTCATCAAATAATTGGGCAAGCGCCATTTTATCATCTCTCCTTTTGTTTCTTTTTGTTCGTTTAATTAATTATATCATTATATGATAGCGCTGTCAATAGTTTGTTTTGTTATTTTTTGTTTATTTATCTAATAACTTAAAATTTTAATGTTCATATGAAGATGGGACATTTCGTCATTCTGCATGGCTGAAGAATAACACGAGTCATAAAAATATCCTTAGCAAGTCTAAGTTGATATACAAGAACTTTTCGCCCACTATTAAATGCAATTCATTTGAAACAAGAAATAAAAGCTACGAAATTCGCAGCTTTCAGAATCTCAAATTAACATTCATGACAACGCGATCAAATCAGAGAACCTTGGTGTAAGAACTATATTTTGCTCTCACTTTCGGAGAGATATGGTCATCCGTTACAATCGCGTCAATATTGTCCAAACGGTAAAAACTATAGAAAGAATAGCTATCAAATTTGCTATTATCTGCAACAATGTATTTTTCAATTGCATTGTTGAGAATAATGGCGTTTCCATTCCCCTCTTCTTCATTGGCAGTCGTCACATTGTGACCATCAATTCCGTTCACTCCAATAAAGGCCTTAGACACCTTGATTTCTCGTAGAAGTTTATTAGCAAACTGCCCCACAAAAGTCTGGGTCTTGACCCGATAGCGCCCTCCAATCAATATCAAATCAAAATTAGGGTAATCCTTAAACTTTTCGAAAATAGGGAGAGAATTGGTTACAATACTGATATTTTTCCCTTCTAAATAATCGCCTATAAAATCTGTTGTGGTACCTGATCCGATAAAAACAGTATCCCCTTCAGCAATCAGATCCGCACATTTTTTAGCAATCAACTTCTTTTCCTCGATATTTAACATCGTTTTTTCAGAATGCGAAGCTTCATTCAAGCTATCTTTCACTTTTTTATGAGCTCCACCATGCACCCGAATCAAAAGTCCTTGCTTCTCAAGATCAATTAAATCTCGCCGAATGGTCATATCTGTTACATTCAGCAACTCTTTCAGATTTTTAACGGACACAACTCCCGTCTGGTCCAGCTCTTGTAAAATCACCTTATGACGACTTTCCTTCATGTACAATCCTCCTTGTGGTTGATGTCTAGAGACTTCTCACAAAGTCTATTTTTCTTGTCAGGTTCCTTAGACACTTCAAATCACCTTAATGTCCATGTACCCTTTCTTACTTCATTATACTACAATTTTCTCATATAAACAAAAAAATGTATACTTTTTTTCAAAAAAATAGAATATTGTTTGATTATGCGTTTTCATTGTGCCTTTTTCAAACAAATCATGGAAGATATCGAGATTCTCCTCAATAAAAAAGAGGCTGGGACAAAAGTCCTAGCCTCTCAATTGTCTTTGGATTGTCGAGCAAGACGCAGTGGTTGAGTGGGCTCTACTAGGCTGATTTCATCAGCTTTTACGGCCCTACTCAACTGTGCGGAGGTGGGACGACGAAATAGAATTCTAACGAATTATCGATTTCTGTCCCACTCTCTTTCTGTTTATTTATCGCCTTTATTGCGGATAACAAAGCCGGTTTTCTTTTCACTAGAAGTACGGTGCGGATGCTTGTTCCCTCTGCTTTCGAAATCACGACTATTCTTGTTTGACTTGCGTTTAAAGTCACGACGACCTCCATCTCGGTCTTCGCGTCCACCACGACGATCACGACCTTGGTCACCTCGACGACCATTGCCACGGCCACTCTTCCCTTTTCCGCCAAGGCCTCCGCCAGACGGTTTAAATGGCAATGGTTTTTCACGGGCAATTTCTACTTCAGGAAGGGTATCTGGATCCTGTACCGTCAAGCTGAGGATATACATAGCCAGCTCTTCTGGGCTGAATTCTGCTGCCAGCTTGCGAGCATCCTTGCCAAATTTCTCAAAGTTAGAACGGATGCTTTCATCAGCAAAATCGCGTTCAATCTTCTTAAGAGCAACTTTTTTCTTAGCTTGGAAAGCTTCCTCTGCAGTCGCAGGTTTAAGGCCTTTCATACGCTTCTTGGTCAGATTTTCGATAATCTGCAGATAGCCCATTTCATTTGGTGATACGAAAGTGATCGATTGACCTGACTTACCAGCACGACCAGTCCGACCAATCCGGTGAACATAGCTTTCCGGATCCTGCGGAATATCATAGTTGTAGACGTGGGTCACACCAGAAATATCCAATCCACGTGCGGCTACATCTGTCGCAACCAAGACATCCAGATTGCCATTTTTAAAGTCACGGAGGACACGTAGACGCTTGCCTTGGTCCAAATCTCCATGGATCCCCTCTGCGCGGAAGCCACGGATTTTCAGACCACGAGTCAGCTCATCCACCCGGCGCTTGGTCCGCCCAAAGACGATAGACAGCTCTGGCTGCTCCACATCCATCAGGCGGGTCATGGTATCAAATTTTTCATTTTCCTTGACACGGATATAATACTGGTCTACCAGCTCCGTTGTCAATTCCTTGGCAGCAATCTTGACATGCTCAGGCTCCTTCATAAACTTGACACCGATACGCTTGATAGCATCCGGCATGGTCGCTGAAAAGAGCAAGGTCTGACGTTCTTCTGGCACACGGGAAATGATAGACTCAATATCTTCCAAAAAGCCCATGTTAAGCATTTCATCCGCTTCGTCCAAGATCAAAGTTTCAATCTGATTCAGCTTAAGCGCCTTGCGTTTGATCAAATCCAAAAGACGACCAGGTGTTCCTACAACGATATGAGCACCAGACTTGAGGGCCTTGATTTGCTTTTCGATGCTGGAGCCACCGTAGACAGAACGCACCTTGACACCCTTGCTGCGGCCAAAACGGAAAAGCTCTTCCTGACTCTGCACGGCCAATTCACGAGTTGGCGCGATAATCAACGCCTGCACAGCAGGATTATCTGTATCGATCTTCTCCAGAGTTGGGAAACCAAAAGCGGCTGTCTTTCCTGTCCCTGTCTGGGCCTGACCAATGACATCCTTACCTGCCATAGCAAGTGGAATTGTCTGTTCTTGGATAGGGCTTGCTTCTACAAAGCCAGCTTTTTCAATCTCTGCTAGTAATTCAGCAGATAAATGTAATTCATTAAATTTCAATGTTCTTCTTCTTTCTAAAGGCGGTGCGAAGCCACCTTATAAGGCTTTTAATACTCAACTATCGAAACATACCAAGTGCTTTTCTCTTGCTAAATCTCGATTTCCTGAGAGTATTCGCTCTTCTCTTCATAAATATGGTCTCTCAAGTCCAGGCACTAAAAAAGCGCCGACTCGGTCGCTAGTTCCCACTGAATAGAAAAACTGTATTTCTGCAACTAATCTAGTATACCACAAAATCACCTAAAAAGATAGGACTTGCCTGTAAAATATTTTATTAGAGCTTTCTTTTGTAAAAAATGAAAACTTGAAAATCATTTTCAAAAACATTATAATCTACAAAGAAGAAAGGAGACAGGTATGAATAAATTTTTACGAGTGATTTTCATTTTACTGATCATAGCTATGCTGGGCGCAGCTATGATCCAGATTTTCCAGCCCCAGCTCTTGGGCAATGAATCCATCTACGGCTTAGCTCCCTACTGGCAGTGGGAAATTGGTTTCTGGAATCTGGCTATTCTGCCTTTAGTCATTGCCGCCAACATAAAGTATGATTGGTTCTATCTGCGTATAACTTTGCTAGCACTGATTCTGGGCGGGCTGGGCTTTGGAACCAACCATCTGCTAGGCTATCTGGAAAAGGCGAATCAAGCCAATCTACTGGGCTGGATTGAAAATTATCTGCTAGTCTTTTGCTGGATCATCGGCTGGGGACTAGAATATCGAAAAAGACAAAAAAGTGATATAGAGAGTATCCATTATTAACCAATAATATAACGATAATCCATAATTATCATCTTTACACTATTGGTTCTTTGACTCCTTATTAACTGTGGTCGATTGAAAAGTCAAAAATCTGGAGAGGATAATAAGGATCTTCTCTTTTTTGATATGCAAAATGTTAATATTCTTATTTTAAAGTTTTCATAATTACAAAATAAAAAAACTCTAGAACAAAAAATAAACCGATAGAATGGATCTATCGGTTTTTGAATACTATGAAATAAATTAACGTACTGTACGGATATAGACAGCACCAAACTGAAAAGGATAAAACGAGATAAAACCCTATAAAATAAGCTTTTATGAGTCGTGAAGTACATCTATTCATTGTCGTAAAAATACAAAAGTTTACTACTTATGCCCCTTTTTTGCCCCTCTTTCGCTTGGCTTGCGCGTGATTTTTCACGCGTAAACAGACTGACATCGCTGCCAGTCTGTCAAGTCTATCACTACGGAAAATTTTAAATTTTTCCATTATAACAGAAAAAAGCCCCAGCCAAAAGGCCGGGGTAGATTAAAATTTAAGAAAGTATTATTTTATCGCAGTTTCCGCTGCGTTTTTATTTTAGCTCAAATCTCCCCAAAGGGTAATCCGATTTCCTGCATCGTCTGTTTGGCCAATGGCCATATAATTACGATTGCCAGATTCCCCAATGTAAGAGATCCAGCGGTAGCCGTTAGCCGAACCCTTGCTGTCGTAATTAACAGATTCCCCAGGTTCATAGACATGCACGATTTCGCTATTAAGGTTTGGTGCACGACGGACGTTGATAGCTGCTTCTCCTACCTTAAATGTTCCAGTTTCAGGCGTAAGTTCAATTTCGTCTGATGTTGGGGTTACATCTGCAGGAGTGACTGGCACTGCGCCATCGCTATAAGGTGGATAAAACCAGCCAATCACATCCTCAAAACCTCGATTATTGTATCGAGCTGGGCCTCCTACAATTAGAGCATCAGCATTGCCATCAATATTCTGCTCAACGGTTCGCATAGTAATACCATCAGAATCCTCAATGACGATACCACAATGACCATAATTAACACCACCAAACCAAGCATTCATATTAAAAAATGCTCCAGCTCGTGGGTTTTCGTCAGTTGGCATGCGGTGTACTTCCCAGCCGGCGGCTTCTGCCGAGTCTAGCAAATCAGCTGCATTGCCCCATAAATCTACACCGAAAAAGTGTTTTGATGGATAGGTTAGCAAATCTGCGCATTGAGTGCCTGCGGACCCATCTTTATCAACCCCCATGCCTGAATTTGCTAGTCCAATCGTAAATTGTACAAGTTCATTTGCTGTTGTCATATTATTTTCCTTTCAGATTTTCGAAGGCTGCGAGCCAAAAGTAGCCCGCAGCAAAAGCAAACAGAGCAAGCTTCAGCGCCTGCTCTTTTATTCTATTTTTTATCATTTTTACCCGAATTTGATATTTTTTCGATAAACTCTCGAAAAAATGTTGTGTTAATCCCGAGCTTGTCGAAATTTTCCAGAATAGATTTTAGCTCAAAAAACAGATAACCGAAATAAAGTATCTGTAGAGCTCCCAGCCCAATTCCTTCAGGCAGCAAAATAGACAGCGGAATGCAGAAAGCTAGTAAAGCGATACTAGCAATCTTGCGAATAATTCCGTTGATCCCTTCTTTACTGCGAAATTCAATGTTTGGGTTGAGCTTAGCGGCCAGAGTTCCTGTGAGGAAGTCAATAGCCATAGCACCCATGATAAGTGCTAAAGTAAACACAATCAGTTCATCCTGCGTATCAATTAAGTCACGCAAGCCATGTGACCATTCCAAAACGTTAGCCTGCATTCATCACCCTTTCTTTTCTTTAGCCCCGGCTTCCAGCTCTGCGATAATCGCATCCTCAGCGGCGTAGACCGCATCCTGAAATGCCTGCTCTTGTTTCCGCACTTCGCGACGATTAGCCGCATAGGCCTCACTATCGTTGATCCATTCAGTAAACGTGGTCACACCCTTATCATCGATATCCGCAGTCATTGTCTTAACGACTGTATCACCGACCTTTAGGCTTCCAACGAGTTTTGTAGTTTTTACGATTTCTAAAGTCATGGTTATTCTCCTTTTTCTGTCTCTGGTGCTGCGCTTGTTTCAAGCGAGTTTCCAAGTTCTGCATTACGATCTAAAGCCTGCTGCAGTTGCGCTTGTAGCTCTTCGTTTTGAGCTTCAAGCGTTGCGATTCTTATTGATTTACTAGCAATTTCGATTGCTAGCTTAGATTGGATGTTTTCGTTCATATTTTACCTTTCTATCCTACGTTCCGGACGATGTCCCAAGCTGCTTTTCTTGAGTTAATCAAGTTTTTCATTGCTTGCGTCATTGTAACTTGGCCGCTCGCAGCGTGATTTAAGATATCCCAAATCGCTGCTACGCTTGCTTCTAAGCGGATAAACTGCGTCGGGGTATCTGTATCTCCTTTTGTGGTTCGAGGCACGACGAAATGTCGCGCCCAAATTTCCGAGTTTTTGTTCCATGTGCCAGGCGTCATTGTCTGCGTTACGACGCTAAAATTCCATCCATCGTCCCCCTGCGCATGTCTCATGTGATTGTAGTCTCCAAATTGGTAGATTTTATCTACGCTATTGTTCGAGTTGTTATCGATAACAAAGCCAGCGAAAGAGGCTGATTTCCAAGCGTTCGTGCCATTTCGGTTACTACCGATGATGGTGCGCCCGTGATTCTGGCCGTTTTCCACTTTGTTTTCGTAGCGGATAAACTGCGTTGGATAGCCTGTCAAGACCCGCTTGATGGATGCATCGTCGTTGTAAAACAACACATGGCCATCATTTAGATTGATCTGCATCGCATCGTTTTGAGCGCTGATAGTCTTACCTTTCATCCACTCGATAAACGCTAACTCAATCTTAGACTTGATAAAGTTGGCATCTAAACCAACAATCTTATTAGCGTTTAAGTTGATGATGTTAACGTTCGCAGCGTTAAGCGTGCCCGCTGTGATTTTGTCCGCAAGCATGCTCTCAATCATGGCATTCTTGATGACGCCGTTTTTAATGTGAGTCTTATCGCCAATAGAGATTAGCCCCTCGTTGATTGTGACTGATCCATCTGGATTTAAATTGATTTGACCAAGGACATCGCCAGGCGAGTTGAGGTTCTTGATTGACCAGCTCCCAGCTAGTTGACTCTGCACCGTCCTCAAACCTTGATTTTTGGACACCTCCGTTTGAAAAAGCTGATTGGTCATAACCATGCGAGAGACCTTGTCTGAGACCTCTTTTTCGGTTGAGCCGATCAAGCGCTCATAGAGTTTGCTAGTTTCTTGCACACGTTGAAACTCGGTCTGGCTAGCCTTTCCAGCGACTTGTTGAGTAATCGTGGTCAACTGTCCCTCAGCCGAGCGCTTAAACTCTGCCAGACTTGTCTTGGTCTCATTAAGACCAGTCTCGACTCTGCCGACTTTGTTCAGGGTTTCTTGGGCTGACTGCTTCCACGTATTAAAGCTCGTCAATGAGCCGTTGGCTGTGTTAAGGGCAGCTTGCACACTGGCCAGTTGGCCGTCAATGCCTTGCCTAAATTCAGCCAATTTGCTATCTGCGTAGCTTTGGCCATTCACAGGAGACGGCTGATAGGGCCGCTTCATCGTGCCCTCATAGACATCAATCTCGCTGATCCAGACCGTTGCGCTGCGACCATTACTAGAGCCCATGTTATCAAATCGCAAGGCAAACCCATCGAAATCACCGCTATTAAACTGGACTGTGATGCGTTCGGCTTGTGTTGGTGATAGACTTTTGGCGTATGTATGCAGGGTCTTCTTCCAAGCGTGGTCTGTGTTGGATAGCAGACCAACCAGCGCCCGAAATCCTGATACGTTGCTGGATGCAAATGCAGTAAACGATAATGTATAATCTGTATTCCGCTTCAGCACGTTGTACTGATTTTGTTGCATAAATGCAATGGTCGCTTCGGTTGTGTCCAAGACAAACATTGCAGCCGTGCCGTTTTTAAAAAACGAGTGCTTGCGGTTTGCCGTAAGCTTTCCATTTGCAGGCCAATCCTTAAGACCAAGCTCTGTAGCACCGTTTGAGACAAGATTAGGTCCACCTGAATTCAGCTCCTCAAACTGCCTGCTTATGCTCCGCACGTCTTCTGCGTGCTGAGCCCTGCCCACATAGCCAGATTCAACGATCTGGCGCAGAGTGGTCAGTTGACGTGCAGTCTCCTCACGAGAGTAAGTCCGCAGAGCTTCTGAGCGTGTGCCGTCTGCGTTAACGTATGACTGGATAGCCATGAGGTCGGTGCGCAAGCCCTCAGCCGTCCGCTCAAAGGTCGCCTTAGCCTCGGTGATGAGGCCGTCAGTGTCTTCAGGTGCTGGTGACCAGTCAGTCTTAAATGAGCCTTGCTCTACTTTGACTTCCCAAACGCTTTTTAGCTTTTCGGGGTCTTTGTGATAGGTATTGACTCGCAGATGGTAAGTGCCCGTCGGACGATTCCAAACAAATTCTGTTCCTGTCGTGCCAGTTTTGGCATCTGACACGATTTGATAATTGGTTACAGCTTTATCCATCAGCCACAAGACCACATTATCTGACTCTTTTGAGCCATTGTGCTGAGAATAAAAAATTCCATCAGTTTTCGCCGAAATTCTATATTTCTCATTTTGGACGAGGTATATAGATGTTTCGTTGTGATATAGGACTTGGTTATCAAAATTCGTAGGGTTTCCGTTTGGCTTAAACGGCCCTTTCGACCCCTTCAGCAAATTCCGCCCGCCAACAGAGAGACTTGCCAATTCCTCCCGCAACCGTCCAGCTTCTGCCGTGACCAAGGTCTTGTCAGCCTTGTCTTTAGTGGCGTTGACAATCTCTTGTCTAATGCCAGACGCTCGCACCTCAAACTCAGCTGTGCTCAATTTTGAGTCCAGCTTGTTCTGCGTGTCGGTTTCTAAGCTCTTGACTGACTGCTTGATGCTATCCGATAGCACAGTCAAAGCGCTGCTGTCGGCCTTGGTCTTAAGCCCCTCACGCAAGCTGGACACCCCAGCTTCGAGCGAGTCGGCTCGTTGCTTAAAGGTTGACTCAATCGCAGTGACCCGCTCGTCTTGGTCTTCATAGGCTGGCTGATAAGCTGGATAGTAATTGCTGACTGAGAGCATTGCATTCTCAATCACGACCTGCACCCCCGCTGGGAAGCCGTAATTAGTCCCAAAACGGATGAAGACATTGTTGGTCTGATAGGTTTCAGTGGCGCCGGACAAGTCAATCGTAAACTCAAAATGTTGGCGTTCGGTTGTCCCGCCTTTAAAGACTAAGTCACGGTAAGCATACCATGGACTGGCTCCGAAATGCACCATCGCAGGCATGTCTCGAGCTAAAGCTACTGGAAAAGTCACATCAAAAGACAGACGCACATAATCACGCTTGAGCCTGTCCTTATTTTCCCAAAAATCAGGAGCAATAAAGAGACGATAGTCGTAGACCGCTTGATTGTTGGTCGTAAATGACTTCGTTCGTGAGTTTTTAAAGTAGTTTCGGGAGCTTCCAGTCTCCACACTCGCAATCCGACTTTTCAGCTCCTTAGCCGTCTGCACCAACTCTGACTTGCTGGCTTTGCCATCGGCCAGATTCGTCAGCTCCGCCAGTCTGCGTGTAGTCGTCTGCTCGTAGGTCGCTTGAGCAGATTTTACGCTCGCAAGCTCAGCCTTGGTCGCATTGAGTGCTGCGACTTGCTTGGCTATCTCAGACTCGGCTTGGCTCTGCTTGGTGCGGATATTGGCCAAGTCGCTTCTCAGAAGCGCTGTTTGGTCGCTCGCTGCCTGCTGAGCACTAGCGAAGTCAGATTTTAGTCGGTCAATCGCAGCCTGATTGGTCTGCTTGGCGCCAGCTAAGTCCTGATTGAGCTTAGTGATAGCACCCTTGGCCGCCTCGATAGCTGAGACATTGGCTCCAGCCGTGCGGAGGGCTTGGGCGGTTTGCTGGGTCTGGGTGGCCATGGATTGGTTGATTTTTTTGACTTCAGCGTCAAATTTTTCACCCACTTTAGACACATCTTCAGTATCGATGCGCTTTTCCCACATCTCTCCATTCCAGATATAGAGTCTTTGGTAGAGTCCGTTCTTCTCAAACCAAATATCACCGACTTTATGCTCAATGTTTTCGTCTGGTGTTTCATTCCAGACACGGTTCCCTTTCGCATCAAGTAAGTATTTTGGCAGTTCGAAAGCCATTTCTGACTGGCGATTCTCGAGAGATTGCTGGTTCTTTTCCAAATCGTCCAAACGGCCTGCTAAGCCGCCCGTCATAGCTGACCGGATAGATTCTCCGACCAGGCCAAATTCCACCGATTCATTGCGATCGTTAAAAAAGTCGTAAACAACTTTGGTCACTTTCGCATCATCTTCAGTAATTCCGATTTGCGGATAGTAAACAGGTACGATATCGCAGAGCTCAACCTCTTCAATCCACCCGCGCTCAGCATAATCAAGCGTCTGCGCCAAATCCACATACTCAATCTTTGTGTTGATTTTAGGTGCGCCAATGCGATTATTTTCCATGTACTTAATCGCTAAGGCTCTTAGCTTTTCAGGTGTCGGAATGTCCTTTTTCTTGCTCTCTCCCGTGCCTTCATATTTAAATTCGCTGGAAAAATCAACAACCTTAATTCGACGGTTAGTGTACATTGATACATACTTACTATCCACATAGTTTTCAGGAATGGTCACCAGAACGGGATCTTGTTGTCTCGAGTCACCTTCCTGACTCTCCGGTGTATAAGTAGCAAAAGGTAAGACAGAGGTGTAAGCTGACTCAATGCTTTCGTCTGATTCCGCAGATAAGATATTTCGGCCGTACTCCAGGACGGTAGGGGCTCTACGACCAAGCCGCTTATGCAAACGGACTGTTTGATTGTCAAATTCATACTCCCCGCCCCAGATGTCCAAAATAGAACCTTCTACTCCGCCCAAAGCAAGCCGAGCGTTCTCCATCTTATCGACTAAGAAGGTGATAGGAAGCACTGTATCGATATCTGACCATGTGTCGAAATGATAGTCTCCTATCAAATTCTTCGCCCAAGTTTTCAAGGCTAAATCAGCTGTTCCAGATACCTTGATTCCGTGCCTTACACTCATGTACTCTAGTTTGTGAGATATATGCTGCGCATAAATCTTGATCGTGCTAGAGCTATCTTTGACGATGCGCACGATTTCAAATGTCTGGTTCTTGGTTCGCGTACCGGCATCTGCTTTAAATTTCATTTCTTTTTCAAATACAGATGCTAAAGGCCCGCTAGCTGGATATTCCAGATAAGCGGAATAATTCCCGTTACGTTCTCTGGTAGCATTTCCTTTTAAAGCGTCAATTTCTCCAAGGCCGTAGGTATCAAACCTGGTTTCATTTTTGGTGTACAGAATAGGTCTCAAATTTTCACCCCCCAATTCGGGATAATCGAGACTTGGAAATTCCCATCCCAAGAAATTTTATTCGACCCCGTGTCAAGAAAAGGCTTTTGGTATTCTGGCGCACGCACCATCTTATCCCAAGCTGGCAAGTTACCAGAATAAACCTGATTTGCAGCCATATCTAGTGTGATTGTGCCCTGGATATCCTTGAGCTTCGTCTTGCGATCATTGATGGTCAATATCGTTGTACCGTTCCCGCGAATCTCGACAATAGGTTTTGCAGGGACATTCCCTTTCCCTTTCAACGTCTGTCCATTAGTCAGATTCACCTTTGCTAGCCCGTCTTTATAGTATTTAATGGGGTGACAAAGAAAGGTAATGTTTGCTTTTCCAAATTGTCTGAGCGTCTCCTCTACACTAAAAGTTTCAAGGTAAGACGCTCGATAAACGAATTCTGAATCGTAAGAAATAGTCAAATCGTGATAGCCTAAAACTCCTAGCCATTCGCTGATAGCTGAGATATTGGTCGCGATAAGACCGGATTCGTTTACAAGATTGACTGGAAAACTTTTCTCTACAGCATTCAGTCTATTCTTACTTACCAGCAAATCTCCATCTCGTCCTGGTACAGAAATCCTTTCTACTTCAGGAGAAGCTGCAGAATGTACTTTTCCTGCAGCAATTCCTAAACCAAATTCTTTATTCGATTTTCCGTTAAATACAAAATAGGTCAAGTCATTCTACCTCCTTCCTGTCTAGTGTAGTAAGCTAACTCTCTAATCAACCGCTGCATAAATTCCGGCGTTAATTCACGCGTGCCACCTTGGCCGCTTACGTTTAGAGTATAGTTTTGGTTCGGACGAGTGGCCTTTCGGTTTCCAAGTCTTGCCTCTTTTAGCAACTCTTCCATGAGTGGAGCTAAGTCTCGCTCCTCGGTTTCTCGCTTCCACTCGTTGATATTTTTGATTCTCTGAGTGATTTTAGCGACCTTGGTATTTTCCCAGCCTATCCCTTCAGCATAGAGTGGCATTCCCAAGGAATTCATCAAGTTACGCGTAAGCCCGGCTTTTAAGACTTTTGATCCGCGAGGAAGTGGCAAAATTACATTCCGCCCTTCTGGAATAAAGGAAGTACCGTCAGGCAAAGTTACCATTTCTTTATAGAGCGTGCCCCGCTGGTCATTGACCATAGCTGGGCCGCCCTCGTGGAAATTCGTTCCTTTTTCATGCCCTATAAAACTTCTTACAGTCTGAATGACCGTTGTAATCGTCCGCGGAATGCTGTTTAGGACTCCGATAACTCCCCAGGCCACCCCTGACGTATTGTCAACTGCAGTAAGGTGCTTGGTCGGTGTAGGTGTGCCGTTGAAGCTATTCAAACCGCCAATACCTTGGCTAGAAGCGCCGAGGACAGAGCTTGGGTCTCCTGTAAACATCTTAGTCGGAGCCAAGGTATTATTAAAGCTATTAACCGCTCCAATCGCTTGATTTGACGCATTCTGGGTCGGTGTGGCATCAGACGGCAGCGGTTTAGTCGGGGCAATCGTGCCGTTAAAGTTATTAACTGCTCCGATAGCTTTCCCAACCTCTACTACTGCCGAAGTAGAGTCACCGTTCAGATTTTTCGTAGGCACGATCAAGTTGCTAAAATTCAAAGCAGCCCCAACCGCCTTGCCAGCTTCAGCCACGGCAGATGTTGAGTCGCCTTTTAGCTCCTTTGCCGGAGTGGCAGCCTGATTCCACATATCCAGTTTTGCAATGCTTAGCCCAGTATTTAAAAGGGCATTGTCCCCATTGACAAGAAGGTCTTTGGGGAATGGATCAGCCATATCCCAGTTTTTCAGAGTTTCTGTAGAGCGAGAGACCACTTTTCGAAACTCCTCATCTGTGGCCAGCAGTACTTTCTGCTGCGGAGTCTTTTTGTTGTAGTTTTCCAAGGTCTCCTTAGCCAGATCTGCCTTGTTCATCATATCCTCGCTATCCATCAGGAGTTGCTTGACTTCCGCAGGCATACTATTCCAGATTGCTAGATGTTGCTGGCTATCAAAGATGGCCTGCAAGCCAGCTTTATTTTGGACGATGAGTTTCTTTTCTTCCAGAGACATCTCTGCCCACTTGCCAGACTCTACCAGAGCTTCAGCGATTGTCGCCCGAGCATTGGTATTCAGCTCCGCTTCCTTAGCGATAAACTTCAATTGCTCCCAGCCTTCAGCAGATTTGACCGCTTCACCAATGACTTCCTTGACGTTAGATTTAACCTCAAATTGGTTGTTTTTGTTGATATTTCCGACCAGAAGAGACCAAGCATCATTTGCTTCCTTAGTCGTGGCTGACATCTCACCGCTGTATTTAGCTAGGATACTGTGAGAGTTTCCTGCTTCCCTAGCAGCTTTAGAGGCCTTTTCTCCAATTTCTTCATAGGATAAGCCGTACTCTTCGAGGAGCTTTTTCGCTTCCTCCCAGTAGTTCCAGCTATTCCCTGTTCGGAGCTTGACCTTATCATCCAGAGTCTTCATGACTTCCAGATATTTAGTTGCCAGGCCTTCCATGGTCTGATTGTGCTCACTCTCGAGTTGCTTCATCTTAGCATTGTATTCCTGCCTTGTGAGCAATTTAGAGCTGAGCATCTCTTTCAGCTCTGCTTTAGACTCTTTGTAAAGACTATTTTCTTCTTTCATAGCTTTTTCTAAGCTCTCTCTTGAGTGCTCGAGTTGAGTCTCGTTCAGGGTGATAATATCTCCATTTAGAGCCTGCAATACTGCTTTCTGCTCTTTAGCAGACAGGTTCATGAGTTCTAGCTTCGCGGAAATCATCTCTCTTTGATTATTGAGGACGATTTCTTTTTCTTCTTTGGAAAATTTGCTAGCATCACCGTTATGGCGTTGATAGATATCATTGATTTGATTCATCATCGTCTCGGTATTAGCTACCATCTGGTTATTGTATTCCTGAGCTTTAGCGACCTTTTCAGGACTTATGCCCCACTTGTCGGCTAACTCTTGAAGGCGTTTATTTGCCTTATCAGCAGAATTCACTACTTCTTCATAAAGCTTTTTAAAAGAACCAGCTACTTTGTCAGCATCACCGGCATGTGTCCCAAAGTTAGCAACAGCATTGCTGGTCTCATCAACCACTTTCTGGAAGCTACGCAGGTCACTACGAGCCGTTTCACTCAGTTGCGTGCCAAACTCTTCCGCTTTGGCTCGAGCCTTGTCTTTCTCGTTTCCAAGGTAGACCAAGCCAGCCGTAACTAAGCCAATGCCTCCGATCATAAGACCTATCGGGCCTCCCAGGGCTGCTATAGCTTGACCTAGTAAGGTAGTAGAGCCAGATGCCGTTGCTGTAGCAGTGCCCAGTGCTGTAGTAGCTGCGCCTGTTTCGGTTATTCCAGCTGTTACAGCTTTTAAGCCCCCAGCTACACTACCGACTTCTCTAATGGTTTTTAAAGTACCGACAAGCTGACCTATAGCTTTTGAAGCGCCGCCGATACCTTTCATGAATCCGCCTAAGATTGACAAACCGCCTCCGAGGAGTTTCAAGGTCGGCCCGATTGCTGCCGCTAACAGCCCCCACTTAATAATGCTTTGTTGTTGCTCGGTGCTCATATTATTAAAGGCTTTAGCCATGTCAGCTAGATTCGTGATCCATGGCTTGGCTGCATCAAGACCGTTTCTCAAAGCTTGCAAAAGAGGCCCGCCGAACTCGATAGCAATATCTGTCAGCTGATTCTTAAACATCTTCAACTGAGATTCGGTAGTCGCATACCGCTTGTTAGCCTCGTTCGTCAGAGCTGTATTCTCTTTCCAAGCTCGGTTAGAGCGATCAACCGCTGATGACATCTTGTCCGAAGCAAGAGCAAGAGATTTCAGCATGTTGCTTTGACGGATGCCCTTCATATCCAGATCGTCAAGAATGCCATTGACATTCTCTCCGGACTTATGAGCATTTTCCAAACCTTTGATAAAGGCTTGCAGAGCTTGGATAGGTTTTTCTTTCCATGCTTGTTGGAATTGCTCGGCAGTCATGCCAGCTGTACTTGCAATTAGCTCTAGTTTTTCAGCTGCGCCTTTTCCGGTCAGAGATACCGCATTGCCGATAGCTGTCAGCGTTTGTGTCATGGCAGTACCACCAGCCTCAGCTTCGATACCGACCGAGCTCATGGCCGTCGCAAGACCAAGGATATCAGGAGCTGTCAGACCAGCCAAACGACCGCCCGCAGCTAGACGATTGGTCATCTCTACGATATCCTTTTCAGTTGTTGCGAAGTTATTCCCAAGGTCAACGACCGAAGCTCCGAAGCGTGAGTAATCATCCGAGCTCAAGCCCATGATATTAGCGACCTTAGCGATAGCCGTCGCCGCTTCCTCCGCGCTCAAGTTGGTCGATTCTCCCATGTCAATCATAGTACGGGAGAACTTTAGGATATCTTCCGTCTTGATTCCCAGCTGACCGGCTACTTCAGCCACGTTGGCGATTTCTACTGCACTTGCTGGCAATTCCTTAGCCATCTGGCGAATGCCATTAGATAGCTTCGCATAAGACACTGTCGCCGTTTCATCGACGGTCTTTTTAACTCCGGCAAAAGCAGATTCATAGTCGATAGCAGCCTTGATCGCAATACCCGCACCAGCCACAAGAGGAGCTGTGACACCTTTTGTCAGGGCAGAGCCTACACCACTGAGCTTCTGACCTGCTGATTGAAACTTAGACCCCATGTCGTACATGGCTGTCCCGACTTTTGTCCAAGTGCTTGATTGGATATTGATTTCGTTTGCTAGAGTCACATATTTAGCCTGCAGTTCTGCCACTTTTGCGATCGTATCGCTCATAGCTGATTTTGCCCCCAAAAGAGCTGTCTTTTGGGCAGCCGTGGCAGTAGAAACATCACCAATTTCTTTTTTTAGGTTGTTGTAATGCTCGGTTTGCTTTGCCAAGTTAAGCCGATAAGCTTCTAAGCTTTTTCCAGTCTCGGATAATATGGCTTTCATCCCGCTCAATCCTTGCGACCCTTTTCCAGCATTTTTGAAGCTTTTTTCCATCGCGTTCAAGGATTTATCTAGGCCTCGCAAGGCCATATTCACAGTCCTTGTATTTGCCATAAAAGGAGCAATATCAAGAGTAGCCGTCGCTACTAGATTACCTAAGTTACTAGACATTCATCCTCCTTTCTAGCTAAATAAGAATGGAAATGCTTTATCCAAAGTAGTTTCTTTTTCAATCTCTTCTTTTTTCACTTCCATGGCTTTCACCATGAGTTCAAAATCAGACATCTTCATTCTTTTGATATCCAAGATCGAATATCCGTCAGATATCAATTGCTGAAACCATATCAGTAAATTATCTCGGGCTTCTTCTGGGCTTATTGTTCCTTTTTTTCGGAATCTTCCTCGGTTTCTTCGGAATCTTCCTTGACACCAAGGGCAGCTAAATATAGAGAGTTCAACGTCTCTAAAATGCTCATATCCGCCTGTTTCAAGTCTGTCACGGTGAATTGCTCACCAAACATGGACACAAACATCTTCAAGTAGCTTTCATTCAACTTGCGGTGTTCTTTCGGGTCTTGCGCCTTTTTCACGTCTTGGACCAGCGCTGTTTGGCGTACTTGGTGCTCGACTGCTAACAGATTGTCTTCAACATTGATATAGTCTTTGGTGAATTCCTTATCCACCCCACCTTGCTTTAGTGTGATTTTAAACATTTCCATCTCCTTTTTTATAAAAACGAAAAGCTTGGATTCAAAATCCAAGCTTTATCATGGACTAACGGCAGCCCCTGGACTTCTAGGAGGAGAAGCCGGCTAGCCACCGCTTACTACTTTGGGAAGACCATCTCCCGGAATTTTTCAAGTTGGAACCCAGCGTTGCCTTCGCGGCCAATGACAAGGACATTTCCATCTTCGCTATCGCCACGAGCTACAAAGTTACCTGTGACGGCATCTGCTTTTGGATCAGGAGAGCCGTCTTTAGTTTCTGCTTCTACTCCAGGAAGTGAAAATTTACCTTTAAGTAAGCCGATCCAGATAGCCTTCCCATCTTCAGTAGAGGTCCGGAACATACAAGCGACATCTTTTGGAGTGAGGTTTTTATTGTAGACCTCAATACCATCTTTCACTGTGATCCCGTACATCACCTTACGCACTTCTGTGGCCAAATCCAAAACGGAAATTTCCAATTGCGTGCCGGTGATACCAGATGACAGAACCACATATGGGCCATCATCTGCGGCAATGGTGATCAATTCATTCGTGATATCAATCTTTGCCGACTTCATACCAGGTAGCTTGATTGTGGTAGGGACTTTGTTTTCTGCTGTGACTTCTCCGAGCTCAAAGTCTCGCAATCCAAATTTTACTTTCATTTGTATCCTCTTTTTCTTATTGGTTGTTTTCCCAATCAAAAAAACGATATTTTCTTACGTTGATTAGTAAGTCAATATCGTTATCTTTATATCTTGGGAGTTCGCTAGCGGTGTATCTTTCAAAACCGCCTGTTTCTAAAATTTCATCCATCATTTTCGCAATCTTTTCTGATTGACTTGCTGTTTCACACCAAAAGTTTATAGTAATTCTGGTCTCCATCGCCAAGACCTTATCGTCCGAATGTTCGAAAGGTCCTTGATAAGTTGGATAGATGCGCATAAAAGGAGCAAGTTCCTTACGCAAAAGATTCGTAGGCTTCTCTGGGATATCATAAGTAAAGATCCCTTGCTTAAAACCAAGGCCGTACTCTTTACCTCGCACATTATCCAAAAGCTGATTAAAATCTTTATTTTGGCTTAATAGCTTGTATGCTTTGGTTTCAGCTACCATAATCCCAAACCTTCCTTTACTTTCTGAGCATAAATCTCTTTTGCTCGTGGAGTCATTTCAGTAATGGTCTTTTCTTTAAAATTCTGAGCTTTTTGGCGACTTGTTCCCGTATCCGGAAAGTGAATCCGCCAACCAGTTGTTTTCCCAAAACCGATATCCTTAGAGACAAGACCTTCATTCGCACCCTTAAAACCAGTGACCACCGTGTCATCTTTCGCATGGACATCCTCCACGATAAAATATTCTGGTGTATTGACTTTCAATTGCTTCTCAAATTCATTCGCTACTTCAGTCACAGCTGCTTTGGCCGCTCTTGGAGCTTTTACTTGCAATTTCGTCAAGTTAGCTAAAATCTCATCAAGACCTTTTGTCATATTCGTCTCTTAACGATGATTTTGTCGCAATCAAAACTGTTTTCATCTGCATCAATTGCGACTATATCGTATTCCTTTCCGTTGAATTCAACGTGAGCCGAGCTATCAAAAGGAGCTTTCGGATGATGGCGAATGTAGAAAGTTTTGGTTTCTTCTGTCTCAATCATTCCTTTAGCTCGCTTATTCGTAGATTGCCTAGCACCTTCCTGAAAGTCTTTTAGAGAGGTTCTGACAACCTCCGCCCAGCAAGTATAGAGGTCTTTACGAACCGGAGAAATAACCTCTCCATCTTCGTTTTGCCCTCCTTGTTCCGAAAAGAAGGTGATTCTAGTGTTCATCTTTCGAGTTCTCATCTAGTTCTCCCCTTGTGCGTAGTTGATGGATGATATTTAAAACACCGTTTGCCAAAGGATAACGTTCACTATCCGCTGACAACCCACGGTGTTCATACTCTTCTTTGACTTGCTTTTTAACAGCAAGCTGGAATTTTGCATATTTCGCAAAGTTTTCTGGTGTAGCGTTACTGTCTATCGCAAAACAAATCTGATCCTGGGCAGACTCAATCATTTCTTCAATGATTTCATCTTCAAAATCATAATCAATTTTGCAATAAAGTTTCACGCTTTCTAACAATTCTTGTTTAACAGGCATGAGCACCTCCTATTAAACAATCAGAGCCAAAAGCTCCGTTTTAGTTGCTGATGGATTATAACTGATATTCTTGCTATCTAGATAATCCATAATTTCTTGTTTAGTGTTGGCATTTGTTGGTTTCGCCGCAGAAACAGCGGCGTTCTTAGGGCGTATAAGTTACAAAGTAACCAGCTTTTTTATCGGCCTTCTTCACATCAAAGCGAACTACCGCCTGAAGATATTGCCCATAAATTTCACTGTCCGCCCAGCGCAGACCAAGTTCCTTGCGATCTACAAACAAAACAGCGCGGTTGATGTCTCCGACAAATGCGTGTGCTTCGCCGGCATTACCAAGCACTTCGTCAGCAACAACGAACACTGGATGACCCAAGAAGACTTTACCAGAAGCTGACACAATGGAATCTTGTAGCAGATAACGACCGTTCTTATCCTTGAGAGTGTCCAGAGCTTGATAGAAACTTTGAGAAACTACAAAAGCCACATTATAAGCTGGGTCAAGGTTCACGTTCAAGATTTCCTTGATTGCGTCTAGCCCATTAGCGGTTTTCGCTTCAAATGTTTTCAATACTGCTGCAATGGCATCATTTGTCGTGTTGACTTTAATTTGAGAGGCTGCTTCTGCTACAATCGCTAGCAAATCAACATCTGCGTCATCGATTGATTCTTGAGACACTGGAATTGCTCCACGGTAAGTCTGCACCTCCCAGCTCACATTTTCAAACTCTGGTTTCGCAAGTGCTGGATTCTTTTCCAATTCTGCAACACTTGCCATTTTAGAGGTTGCCTGTTTCAAAATTGGATATTTACCGCTTGCTTTTTTAGCGCTATGAATTGAAGTGAACTGTTTTAAGTCTACGACTGTCTTTACTTCACGGATCGGAGTTGTCACAAGTTCTTCACTTGTCACAGGTTTAGTCCCGTCTTTTTTCAGCCCATCTGTTTTAGGGTCAATTGCATTTAGCGGGATGAAAAGATCATTTCCTTCAAATTTTAATTCAGATGAAGCTGTCGCCCCTTTCGAATGCAACCAGTCATTCACTGCGTCTCGAATTGACTTTTCTTCTGTCTCAACAATATGTGTTGCAGCAGCTGCAGCTGGTTCTCCCTTAATATCTTTAAAAAGTTTCAAGTCACCTTCCAGTGCCGCCAAAGATGCTTTCTTAGCATCGATGTCTGCACGGATTTCGCGCCCCTTTTCAAGATCTCCTTGCCCCAAAATTTCTTTTAATTTAGCTGTCTGAGCAGAAATTTCAGCTTTTACTTGAGCAATTCCTGCTTCCAATTCTTTGATTTTTTCATCAAACATAGATTTTTTCTCCTTTTTTGAGTATAAAAAATAGGACCTATAGTCCCTGTAGAATTTCTTCTTTTTCGATTTCTCGTAGCATATTTTGGATTTCAGACTTACGCTTGCTACGGTTAGCATAAAAGTCATCAATAACTGCTTGTGGCAACAAGCCACTTTCCAGACTCGCTACCGCTCCAACATCATCAAAGGTCATCACTTCGTCTGCAAAACCTTTTTCCACTGCAACGCTGGCCGACATGAAAGTTTCATTTTTCATCATGTCTAGAATTTCTCCTTCACTCAGTCCAGTTTTAGCAGCATAGGCATTTACAATTGCTTGGTCGCTAGCTTTTAACGCATTAGAAGCCTTGTCCAAGTCATCGCTATTGCCAGACACCCAGTTAAATAGCGCTTTGTGAATCATAATCTGTGCTGTAGGACTGATAAGAACTTTATCAGCGCCCATGATGGCTACACTAGCAGCGCTGGCCGCCATTCCCGTCACTTCAACCGTGATGTGCCCTGGATAACTTTTCAAAGCTGTGTAAATTTCGCTTCCAACAGTCACCAGACCACCGGTTGAATTGACTTCCAGCACAATGTCGCCGTTGTCTTCTGGAAAAGCATCTGCGATCGACTTTGCACTGACAGCTTCTAAGCCAAAGTAGTCATAGGCTTCTTGGCTATTATTTGGAATCAGAGGTCCCTTCATCTTGATTCGTTTCGGCATTTCTTGTCTCACCTCCTTTCATTGCCTGGTATTCCTCTTTCTTATCCAGAAAGACATAGTTTAGGCTAGATTGATAACGATCCATATTCGGGTCGCTAGAGCGTTCCTTGCCAAGTTCAATCAAGGCTTGGTTAGGAGTCAAAATCTGGTTATTTACCAGCTTGACAATCTCATCTACATTTCGTCCGGTAACACTGCGAGTATCAAATTCTATTCGATACTTTCGTCGCTCATCATTATCCAACACCTTTAGTCCTAACTCGCTCGTAATCGCGTCAAAATAAAAAGGCAGGTCATTTGTGACATAGTCCTCCATCAACTGCGCTACGGACTGGTTGGGGCTATTCACGCCCAGTTTATAACTAGGCACGCGCAAGGCTTTGGCAATCTGAGCTGTCGAAAAGTTGTTGGAAGTAATCAGCTGCAGTACATTCGTATCAATTTCAAGCGGCGTGTACTCCTGAGTATCGTCAAAAACTAACGGACTACCGCCTGTCGAACCCTCCCGCATCTTCTCAAAGTCCATCCGGGCTTTCTTGCGAGCTTCACCGTTCAACTGCGCACCTTTTAATTTAATAATTCCGCTCGAAAAGCCATCACGGAAAAATTTAATCAAGGTATTCAGACCGCCTTCTTGCAGAGAAATTTCATCTCCCAAAGAGAGCAGTGGAGACCTTCCCAAAATCGTATCGTGACTAAAGAACTTCCAGTGAATGACGTCAGGAGCCTCACATTTGACCGTAGCGCCCGTCAAACGGTCGGTAAAGGTATAAATCAACCTGTGGTCGTTTGTCTCCTCTACGGTCGTTTCTGACGGTCTGTAGAACTGAAACTGAAGTGCTTTGCCAGTTTTAGGATCTCTCAAGATTCGAGAAAACGAATTGCCAGTTAAAATTGCATTAACTGTCATAGCGAATTTCCAAGTCCGAGCAGATGTGTTTCCTGTTGATTTCACGTTCAGAAGATAATTGATTTCTTCGTCTTGCTCGATATTGCCTGTGGTGTCTTTTTTCAGCAAAGGAAAGCGGGCCACATCTCCAGCAATAATAGATACAGCTGTTAAAATGTCGCTGTTTTTTAAGGCTGAGACTCCAACATATTCGGGGGAGTAATTCCCCCCTATCACCGAAGCGATATAATCATCGTAAGACACCTTAGAAGATCCTAATGGTTGAAAGAAACTCATTTCTTTTCTCACCTCCTTTCTATTTTGGGCATAAAAAAAGCACCGTTAGGTGCTTTTTGCTAAATGAATAGCAGTCTAAAAGTTTCGCGTCCTTTAGGTGTGATGAGAGTTTGTGTGCCGGACCATTTTGTTTTTTCATTAAGGGACTCTTTAACCTCAAACAAACCGTCATTTTTATTAGCTGCCGGTTGCAACTTGCCCTTCTTATCACGATAGATATATTTCTTCTCTAGTAAAAAATCAATAAATTTGCGTTCCTTGATTTTCAGTTGTTTAGCCGTTTCACGGAAGCTAGTCAACAAGTTCCTATCAACTAATTCATCGAAATACTCTGCTTTAGGTTTCATAACCATGTTCTCGATGCTCAAAATGGACTTTTCGGCCTCTAATTTAAGATTGCGGTCTTTTTCTTGCTTGAGCTGATTTGCGAGCTGTATGAGGAAATCTGGGCTTGTCAGAGCCTGCTCCAGCGTTTGGTCGGTCATATAAGCGCCGTTTTTGCGGATGGATGGTAAAACTTCACTGGTAACCCAGTCTGCAAATTTCTCTGCTTCGGGCTTACGAGATTGAAAAACAAGTTTATAGAAATTCGCTTCGTTGATGAAGTTTGCTTGTTGAGTCCGTCCTAGACTGTCGGTGAGGTCGGTAGTAACGACCCCATCCTTATTTAGCCGTTTTAGTGCATCATTGTGATTTTTAATTTCCAAAACCTGACAGCAATCTTTCAAATTAAAATAAACCTCTTGATTAACTTCTGCCGTCCGCACTTCTCCGAATTGTTCATTTTTAAAAATTTGTAGTTCCATTTTTATCGTCCTTTCTCAATAATAGTTGTGTGCTCTTCAATCAAGCTGTCTAAACGAAACGTGATTAAGTTAAGTAAAGCAAAATGTGCGCCATGTGCTGCAATTAAATCATGATAAGACCAATAATCTTCAAAGTTGGGGCTCTTAGATAGCCATTCATATATAATTTCAAGGCTTTCTCTAATTTCAGTGGTACGGGCCACTAATTCTTCGTAGCTGTCTAAAAGTTTATTTTTTGCCATTATAAAAACTCCTTTGCGGTATGACAAAGAAGCTCTTTTCTGATATAATGATTTCAGAAAGAGTTTCTTTCGAGCGATAACGTATAATCTCAACTTTGGCGAGGGAGGATTATACGTTATTTTGTTTTCTCAGACTTAACAAGTTCAATCCCACGCATGACTACTTCAGTTTTGGTCATGCTTTTTTGTTTAGCAACCTGTTCAAGATTACTAAACTCTTCTTCAGTTAATCTCATTCTAAATTGACGAGATTTAGGATTTTCACTCTTAGGTCTTCCAGTCCGTGGACTCATTTCATCACCTACTTTCTGTTGCCACGATTATATGATATAATAGTGGTCACAAAAAGTCAAGAGGTTTTTTGAAAAAAATTAAAAATAAGAAAACCGCCTCGATTTCGATGCGGTTTATAGTGGTTTATAGCAATTTATTGCATGAAAAAAGCACCCAAAGATGCTTTTAGATTATTCCATTATTTATTCTTCCAGATACTGTTGTAGAACTGGACTTGATAGTTTTCATCTTTTGCTTGTTCTTTAGGAATAGCGTAAAAGATAGCAAAAACACCTTTTTTCCCAGCAGGGACAGTGATAATATCATCACTATTTTTAGTCGTATTTTCACCTAAAAATACCGCGTCGTATTCAAAATATTCATCAAAGGAATTACTCGCAAAGTACAATTTAGGGTTGATTGTGATAGCAGATGAGCTAGTATTTTCAAAGACCACACCTACTGTCATTAATTCATAATTTTCATATCCATGATTTAGTGCAATCATACCCGTTGCATCTTTTTGAGGATTGTTAACTGTCAAATTCCCATCAGGGTACTTGACTGATTCTCCAAATTTATACTCATGGTCATTACTAGACATTGCAAAATCCGCAGCCTCCGACATAGCTGTTGGTGCTACCGCTCGCATGTAAGAATTAACCTTCTTCGATATTCTATCACTGGTACTTTGCTTTGATTGAAGTTGACTATACATATTGTCTAACTCATTATAAATAACCGCTGCTCTTATCAATAAGCTAAAAAGTAGAATGAAAAAGATAGATAGCACCATCGTTGACCAAAATAACGGCTTCTTGTATACAGGTTTCTTCAATTCGTACACATTCTTATCTTCATCGATGTACACCGGAGCGATCTTTTCTTTTGACATATATTTATTACCTCCTAAAATTACTTAATTTTATCAAATTTTAAGAGTGTTTACAATATCACCGCTTCCAAAATGGTTTTTTCAGTTGCCCTAAATCACCTTTGATCCTGTCAAGTTCCGCATTTGTAGCTTCCACATTTTTTCCGCAAACCACCTCGTGGCGTTCCTGTGATTGGCACAGCACACTCAACTCGCTATTAAATGCAGTCAATTTTGCATGCAAGTCAAGATTTTCACGACTCAACGCAAACATATCTGATCGTAGCTGTTGCACTTCTCGCACCAAGCTTTTTTTCTTTTTGATTCGTTTGTTCATTCGATTCTCCTTATTTTGTTTTATCGATGTATACCCCTAAGAGGCATAAAATAACTCCGGTAGAAATATAACCTACAATCTCCCCGACTAGGAAAAGACCGTAAATTAAAAACCCTAAGCCAGCTAGCAATAGGATTGTGTGTATTTGGTTTAGTAATCTCAAAATAGCGAACCTGCCTCCATAATTTTTTCATTTGTCCAATACCCCGAACCGTCAAACGGTTCCAGATAACAGACAGCAAAAGCATCTAAAAGAGCATCTAATGGATCAATTTTATTGCTCTGTTTATCCTTGTCAATCCGCATCCCATTATTATCGACTTTCACGCGCGCATTGTTCACGGCCATGGTGAGCAATTGATTCCCCGAATGCTTGATAAGACCTTTCAGCACATCGTCTCTAAATTGCCTGGTCGGCATATTTAGGACCATTGTGTTCTGTCTTACTTCAATCAATGGCCATTCAGGATGTCGCTTCTCGATCATGGCAATTAACGAGCTAAACTGATAAGGGTCAAAACAGATGGCCTGCAGCTCCCATTCGTTCAGGTAGACCATCTCCTCGATTTTTTCAAGCACGCGCTCATCATCGATAACTCCACTTTCAAGTGTGGTAATCTCACATTCACCCATGCGCTCTAGGTTTGTATAGCTCACACCGTCGCGCTTCTCCTTGGCCACAAGACCGTATTTTGTGGCAATAAAAGAAAAACTATCTACATACCAGTAGTCATCCATCTGGACCATAGGCGAGATGGCAAACAAGTCACTGACCTTTCCGACATCGACACCAATCCAGACCCTGCGTTTTCGAGTGTCTGGTTTTTCGTCAAGCTTGGCCTGCGCCCAGCTCTGCTTATCCATGTAGGATGTTTCTGATGATTGCCGCCACATGTTAAAGTTTTTAACCAAGACCTCATTCACTGTCCCGGTCTCAAGAGACACCTTCCTACGCTTCCGCAGATAATCCATTATTTTATCATAGAGTGCTGGCACCTCAAGGATAGGATTCGACTTTATCCAGTTTGCTTCATCTGCAATCTCCTCCTCGTTATCTTGTTCTGCGATAAAAGCAAAGTATCCATCATCTTCTACTTCCTCATTCAAGATTTTCTCGATATATGGATATTCAATCGTGTGCATCGGGACATTGAGGTCAAGACCTGCCGTGGAAATAATCAGAATTAGTGGATTGTCCAACTGACCTTGACCAGATTCCAAAAGTTCAATCATTTCATTGGTTTTAGATGCTGCGAACTCGTCCAGCACACCAACATACGGTTCAAAACCATCTACAGCCCCTGTATCGCGACTTAACGGACGGATATAGGATTCGTCCACCAAGTTTCTCAACTCTTCCCTAACCCGCTTCGTGGCCTTCCTGACATCCTCATCTTGAGCCCTCAAGGCGTCCAATTGTTTCCGAGCCATCTCAAAAGCGATTTTAGCCTGAGTTTTATCATTTGCGGTACAAAATAACTGCCTTGACATAGCTGGATTGCGACCGAACAGAAACTCATAAAGTAAGATACCAGCTACAAGAATCGTCTTACCGTTCTTACGAGCGAGTGAGATCATCGCTTTCCTGAAGCGCCGGATAGAATTATCCGACTTCCTACGCCAGCCATAAAGACTAGCCAGAATAAACTTTTGGAATTCGGCCAGAGGATAAGGCTTGCCAGTTTTGACATCCGGGAGGATTTCTATAAAATCAATTGGATCTTGAGCCTTATTTGGAATATAGTCATAATAGAAAGACTTTTGAGAAATCTTTTTCAAATCATTTAAATGACGTAAACATGCTTTAAAAACTTTCTGACTAACAATCCGTTTGCCATCAACCACGCTTTTTGCATAATCAAAAGCTACATCACGATATTTACTTGCAATCGGCTTATAGTCATATTTTATTGCAATCCCTCCTTTCTGACAAAAACGCAGACCGTGCAGGAATCGAACCCACGACTACAAGGTTGGAGCTTGTTATGTTTCCTCTACACCAACGGCCTAAACTAAAAAGAGGGAATTTCCCTCTAATATAAAAATCATTTCATTTTACCAACCATTTTTATTGTCAATTCAGTAAGTTCTCTAGAACTCCAAGCAATACTGTAACTCGTTACTCCATCTAATGGCTTTCCGTTTAATACGATTTGTCCACCCTCGGTTGAAAATTCATTTAACTCACGATGTTTTTTCCTCTTCTTTAAATAGTGTGGTCTATACCTCATCGTCTATCCTCCAAACTTATCAAAAATACTAGTTTTCTTTTCTTCGACTTGTGGCACATACAATTTCATTCGACTATCTACCGTCAGACCAAGCTGGGCCGCTGCGCGTGTTAAGTTAGTAGTCGCACGTTCTAAACTATACAACATCTTATTGGGCAGGACCGTCCCTTTTTCATTCACATAAACATAGCCTTTTTGTTGCAGGCCACGGGATATTTCCTTATAAACTGCATACCAGGTACAATACGTTTCTAAAACAGCTCGATCTAGATTTCTTAGGGGTAGCTTTCGCAAATCATTGATCACTCGTTTATATTCTGCTTTCGCGATAGGATCAAAGTGCTTTGGCGGTGTAATTTGCAGTGCGTCCAAGCCATCAGAAGCCTTGTCCTGTATGCTTTTACGAGCTATTTTTTCTTCCTTGGTTAAGTGCTTTTTGTTATTTTCAACAATCTTCATTTTTCTTCCCAAAATTGACACCTCCTTTACTAAAATGGCTATTTTTAAAGTTTCAAAAAGGGAATTTTTCGTACAGAAAAGGCCGCGTCCTTTAAAACCGAAACAATATAGCCCCGTTTTAAAAAATAGGGGGCAATTTCCGAACATTAAAAGAATAAAAATTATATTTGTTCGACCATCGTTTTTAAGGCTTGACAGCCAATTGACAGGTCAGAGCAGACCATTTCGATCTCTAATCGCTCTTGCATCGTTGCATCTCTTGCAACTTGCTTTCAAGTTCTTTCTGTCTAGTCTTCTATTCCAATCTTTCTTGATTGGAATGACATGATCTGTCATCGTTGCTTCTTCACCACAATACTCACAGATGTAGTCGTTCTCAAGCAGAACAATTCGACTAGTCTCTTTCCAAATTTTTGAGTTGTAAAACGCTTTGACTTCTCGATCATACTTCCACCTCAAACGATTGTATTCTCTGTATTCGTCTGAACGAGAACCATAATCACTTAATGCTCTTCTCCCGTTTTGGATTGTTAGTTTTTGCGGTCGCATACCTTCTCACCAATCTTTTTTAGATCAATAAATAAAAAAGAGCAGTTGTTTTCTGCCCTTTTCTGATACTACTATCATAACACGTTGAAACTGCCACGCACTGACAATCACTGCCAAAAACTGCCAAAGACTGCCATTTACTGACAGGAACGGTCTAAATCGCGTTTGGCTTGTCTAAGTAAACGATAGTAGGTTCTATCGCTGCAGTTCAATTTGTCCATCACTTGCCATCTAGTCATCTTGTCAATATAGACCAAGCTCAATATAGCCTGACTATCCGTATTATCCAGAGAGTCAATCAGCCCCTGCAGCTCTCTTTGCTTCCTGATAGCTTCAGCGGTCTTCTGCTCTATTTCTTCCTTGGCCGTTAGTAACTCGACATAGATATCGTCTTGCTTACGTTTAACCCCTCCTGAAACTTTATCGGCCGAAAATTTTTGGCTAGACAAGAGCGAGGCTTCAACCTTATCTCTTCGTCTAATCAAACTTGCAATATATAGATCAAGGTTTCTTAAATCCTTTAAAATAGCTTTCGCCTTGCTCACTCTCTGTCTCCTTTATGATATAATAATCTTATTGTTGTCTTAGCTGGGGCAGAGAGTGCCTTGGCTTTTTTTATTAAACAAATTCGTTGATCAGGTCATGGATGAAAAACTTCCAATCAGATTCTTTGAAGGCCATGAATTTATCTGTTGTTAATTCTTCAAGTCTTTTACAAAAGAGCATTTCGATTTGAGTGGCTTCAAAATTCGAAACAAAAATTTCAGGATAAAATAGTTCTACTCTAGTTTTCTTGCCATATCCAGAAATCTCTATCGTTGTCTTCGTTCCTTGATGAAGACAGTCAGAACCTACTTTTATTTTCGTTTGTATTTTCTCCATTTTTATTGGACGAGCGAGAATCAGTGGTTCCACAGTTTCTTGTCTTTTTCTTCTTCCTAAATACGGATATTTACAAGGCTTCATTCTTTCTCCTCCAAAAGGTCTGAATTTTCGTAGACATTGCCAAAAACTTCTATTTCTTTAGCAAAAAAACCTACTTTTTGATAATTGCTATATTTCACAAAAAAACAAATCCACATAGCCTTAAATGACTTTATGATTCCTAGAAGACCACTGCATTTTACAACATCCCCCTCGAAAATCTCCACACCGTTCTCATCTTTCAGTCCTGTTGATTGCATGAGTTCAATTTTATCAAAACTAATAAAATTTGTTTCGCCAAACTCAAAATGCTCACCAACTAACACTCTTTTTTAAAAATCTATCAAAGAAACAATCTAGCATTATCTGATTTTCTTTATCCCACGCCCTAAATTTTGGTATCATCTTGCACCTCCTTATTTTCTCTCACCTGTCACTTGATTTTCTAAAACCCTAAGTTTAAAACATCCGTTATCACCTGTGCTTACTATTGTGATTTCTTCAGTCCATTGACTTCGTGTGTAAGGAAATCTGCTTGGTCGTTTCATATTACCTCCTCAATCTCAATCCCAGAGCAGTCAAACACCCATCCGAACCCAGCATCTTCAAGCTCTTTGTGGGTGTGGTGTAATCTAAAAGAACTATATTCATGTCTGCTACCTGTGAACCAATTTCTTGCCCCTAAATTATATTTCAAAATATCAAAATCAGGGTCAATCCCTTTAATCTTAACCAAATACCGCTTCTCCTGCTTCACCTCGTAACCATCAAGCCACGCTCGAGCGAATGTTTCTTGATTGTCCCAGCTCTCTAGCCACTTATTGACTCCCGGACTTCCATAAACCATAGCACCAGATAAAGAGTAGATAGGTTTCGCTACCTTAATCCAATCAGCCACCATCTGCGGGACTTTTGACCTTTTCTGGCGCAATCGATTTGTGGATGAAACCTTCGTCTATACTTACAATTTCTCCGCTTGATACTTGTATTTGCTTTTCTCTGATTCCCGTTGTATCCGCCGTAAAGCCAACTACATAGCCCTCTATATATACTTTTTCATTATTCATCTTTTTCCACCTCCTCGATCAACCAATCAAGATTCTTACGAGCTTTTTTGAGGTCTTCAAGCCCATTTTTCTTTTGGAAACGCAGCTGATATTTCAAAGCATTACCAAGATAAAAGCCCTTGAGCTGTTCCGATGTCATAAAATTTCTGAGGACATTGATTGATTCCATTCCATATCTTCCTTGATAATGTTTTGGATTATTTACACTATCATATAACTCTGTCACTGTTTCATTCCCCAACTTTTTCCAAATTTCACCATCTGTACTAAATTCGCACCTAACCATTATATTCCAACTCCTCCTGCTTGTTTCTCAAGCCAGTTAAAGAGCAGACCGAACTGCTCCGTCACTAGCTCATCATCATTGTATTGTTTGCAAATCTCTCCGATCGACGACACGGCCCACAGCCAATAAGCATCTGAGCCAAAACCGACTTCTTGGCTCTTCTGATTGCTGCGCGCCATCCATTCAGGTATAACCCTGCTAAAGAAATCAATGTAGTCAATCTTCATGGCAATTCCTCAATTTTGATATAGATTCCGACTGTGTCTGCCCAGAACTTTTCGACAATCTCGCTAGCCACTTGCGCATCATCTTTCCAGTATCCAAGTTTCGTCATGCAATCCTTGAGTAACTTCTGCAGATTGTCCGTATCTGGTTTTGTAGTCTTGTACTGGCCATCATAGCTTTTTTTGACACGAGGGAAGCACCACTTGACTGTCAGACGAATGGCTCCTTTAAATTCATCAGGAGGCACATGCTGCGCAAGCAAGCTCTCAAATTTCGCTCTAGCATTTTTCAAATCAGCTGGCTCATAAAAGATTGGCTTACCAAATTGGACATTTACCTTTTTTTGCTGGTGCGTCGTTGTCGGAATTTTTTGCATCGGTAAAAAGAATTCAATAGACATTTTTATAAGTGCACTCCTTTTCTTTTTTAAATTTCGCTTTTAGTCCATGTCAGGGGACAGGGTTACAGGGTTACAAGGGGCGGATGCATAGCCCCCTTGTTCCTGTACCTGTACCCATGGACCATCAGGGACATTTTCTAAATTCTTCTTCTCGAAGAGAGAAGAATTCTGTCCCTAGTTTTGTCCCTGACATTCTCGGGTTTGTCCCTATAGTTAAAAATCCGCATGGTTGTGCGATTTTTTAGGGACATTCTCGGGTTTGTCCTTGTCCTTACGAACATACTAGGGACACAGGGACATTCTCGGGTTTGTCCTTGAGAGACAGAGACATTCCCGAAGTTGTCCCTCGGGTTTGTCCCTCGGGTTTGTCCTTGTCCCTATTTTGTCCCTGGCTATTCTTTAGGTAAAATTTGATTGTTTTTTACTTCAAACTCACCGTTGTTTTTAACCCATCTTCTGATAGTTTTTTCACTAACGGGCTTGTCTTCTGTTGAAAAGTATTCCACCATTTCACTCAATTCAACCGGATTGATTCCGTCGAATAAGACCTCCATAGCAGTTGCGAACCTTTCGTCAGCAGACCTCTTTTTTTTCTCATTGGCCTTTTTACTATCTAGGTTCTTTTTCCAACTTGTAGTCGTTTCTTCCAATTGAATATCCGCCAGTACCCCCGTTTCATCAAGCGCGTGTACTGGATAGCTGAACCACATGTTCACTGGCTTGAACTTGGCAAACTCTCGAAGAGTACCTTCAACACGCCATGCGGTCGCTATCTGGATCTTATTGCGAACTTCTTCGAACTTATCTACGTATGGAGCACGATCCATCACATCAGGAATACCCTTTTCAAAGTGAGTCCGCATCTGTGCAGGACTCAAGAGGTCATCCAGTCCGACATTCTGTTGGTAGTAGACATTGTTTCGCTCTTGCAAAGCCTGTTTATATACTTCGCACGCTGCTTGATTTAATCGCTGGGTCAGCAATTCCTCTGACACTTCCAGTTCTACTAAGTCGATGAGTGCATCAGGATCCCGAGCAAATACGCCCGAACCACTAGCGCGGTCCATGGACTTCTTGCCACCTTGAGAACCTTTTGAGTGGTGGTGGCAGTAGATAACGCTAGAACCTAGCTCTGTGGCTACTTTGTCAAATTGGTTGGTAAAGTGTGCCATCTGGTCTGCGCTGTTCTCGTCACCAGTCAGGACCTTATAAATTGGGTCGATGATGACTGCGATGTAATTCTTCTTCAGCGCCCTGCGGATAAGCTTAGGCGCCAGCTTGTCCATCGGTACGGTCTTTCCACGGAGATTCCAAATATCGATGTTCTGGATGTTCTCTGGTGGCAATCCCATAGCCTGATAGACATCACGGAAGCGATGCAAGGCAGACGGACGGTCTAGTTCCAGATTGACATAGAGGACACGCCCCTGCGTACAATCCCAATCAAGCCACTTCTTACCCTCAGCAATCGCGATTGACATCTCAATCAAGGTGAATGACTTACCAGCTTTTGATGGACCAGCAATCAGCATCTTGTGACCTTGACGAAGGACGCCTTTAATTAACTCAGGAGCCAACTCTGGCAAATTATCCCAGCTGTCGGCCAGCCCTTCTGGGTCTGGTAGATCGTCGTTCAAATCCTCGATGTACTGGTACCACTCATCCCAATCGGCCTTACCGATGTTGGTATCTACTAAGAATTGCTTCTGTCCGTTCCGGATAAAGCCAGGCATGCGCGATAGCCTGCTTGGATTTCGATTTTGGGTATCAACTACGATTCCGTTTTTCTGGCAGACTTTGTAAAGATAATCTACACGATTGCGATATTCTTCATAATTCTTAGCATCTACTTTGACGATAGCATGTAGTGATTTATTTCCACTGTGTACCAAGGCAGCAATCGGCAATTCCAGCTCTTTATAAATAGCGTTCTGCTTGTCAATTGGCATGCTATCTGATTCTACCAAAGCATAGCGAAAATCTGTCACGTTTTCGTTTTTAGTGCCTTTCCCATCCATAGGATTGAATCGAATCCATGCTCCAGCTTCTTCGTGATAGTCACCCAAGACTGCACCGATGTCGCCATTACACTTGCTAAGTGCTTCAATCAATTGACCAGCAGTACGGTCATAAGCACCTTTAGTTGGTAGCCATTTGACAATCTCGCCTGTTTCATCATCAGTCTTTGGATAACATTCAGTCACATAACCAACATTTTCGCTCGCTTCGAAGAGCGTTTCAAGGTATTTGATGATTTCCTGCACTGGATTCCAAATTGTCGGCTCGTGGATTTCCTTACCTTCAATCCAATCCTTGTCAATGACACGATAATCACGGTCTATTGTATCGTTCCAGCCCAATTCATGCGCGTTCTCGCTGTCATAGCTAGACTGCGATACCCAACCATTTTCTTTTGCAAGTTGGGTAATCGTAGCGCCCGTTACGATGGTACCTGCTTCTTCGTTGAAAGTATCCCATTTCTTGAAACACTCGAATTTCTTGTACCGGCTGTCGTTTTGCGACCAGTTGTCCCAGTCAGATGCCGTATACCCTTCATGTTTAAGGGCCATACCGACATTGACCCACGTTTGGTAGTCTACCGTGGCAGGATTGATATAATCCAGCAACGGCAACAAATTAAAATCATTCTCTGCCACTGTTTTCTCCTTTTTTAGCTTGGTACATATTCAGCTGGTCGCACGCCTGCAGGTAATCGCCAACCATTGGCAGCAATGCGATCAATCATATTTCTGGCTTGGTCAAATTGCCACATACCAACATCCTTGAAGCCACGACCTTCTAAGAATCGAATCTGCTTTGGTGTAGTCAACCCTTCTGATTGTCTCTTGTGCAATCTGTCTAAATATAAAGCAGCCTTTCCAGCATTCCCGATTTCGTCAGGAAGTATGCCGTATTTCTCAAGCGCTTTAATTTGCTTATCGCTAGCAGGCGCCATTTCCCATCCGAAATTGGGAACATAATTCGACAAGTCTTCAGCATGGATAGACATCTCGAATTGCAACGGATCCACTAGCTTACGCTTGCGCTTGCGCATCTCTTCCAGCTGTTTTGCCAAAGCCTCTTCACGCTGTGTGACGACGTCCTCGGTTGCCTTAACTTCCATATCTTCGAGGTCAAGCATAACGCCTGTTTGCTCTTCCATATTCTCAACCATTTTCTGAGCGACTTCTGGAGTCTCACAAATCAAGTGAGCGGGGCGGCATAGTTCGCGGCGTTCAGTGTGCCAGAGGAAGTCGAGCAAGAGCAGTTCTTCCTTGCCCGGATGCAATCGAGTCCCACGCCCTACCATCTGGCTATACAGCGCCCGCACTTTAGTAGGTCGCAATACGACCACGCAATCCACTGACGGGCAGTCCCACCCTTCGGTCAAAAGCATAGAATTACAAAGCACGTTGTAGCGGTCTTTCTCAAAGTCTTCTAAGATTTCTGCACGGTCCTTGGACTCTCCATTGACTTCAGCAGCGCGAAAACCTTTTGCGTTTAGGATGTCGCGAAACTTCTGCGAGGTCTTTACTAAAGGCAAGAACACAACGGTCTTACGGTTAGCGCATTGCTTGACCATTTCATCAGCTATCTGCTCCAGATAAGGATCTAGTGCCGTTCCGACATCGCTCGCCTTGAAATCACCTGCCGACATGCTGACGTTCGATAGGTCTAGACTAAGCGGAATTGTTAAAGCTTTGATTTTAGATAAGTAACCCTCTTTGATAGCTTGGACTAATGAATACTCATAAGCGAGACTGTCGAAGTAAGAGCCGAGGTTGCGCATATCAGATCTATCTGGCGTTGCTGTTACGCCGAGAACATTAGCAACATCGAAATATTTCATTACTTTCATATATCCATCAGACAAAATATGATGAGCCTCGTCGACAATAATCACATCCCAGTAATCTTTAGGAAATTGATTTAAACGTTTGTCACGTTGTAATGTTTGCACCGAACCAACTGAAACCCTACACCAAGAGCCTATAGCTGTACTATCAGCTTTTTCCAACGCAGTCTTCAAGCCTGTAATTTTAAATAATTTATCAGAAGCTTGTTCCAACAATTCTGTTCTGTGTGCTAAAATTAGAACCCTTTTCCCTTGCTTAACCATTTCTTCAGCTAATTTAGTAAAAACCACAGTCTTACCACACCCCGTTGGAAGAACCAACAAAGTGCGCTTTCTGCCATTGTCCCACTCCTTCTGAATAGAGTTAATACTTTCCTGTTGATACTTTCTTAATTCCATATCAAACACCTCTTTGAGGAGTTTGGGCTATTTTATCTATAGACCAACCTCTATCCAATCTGTGTTGTAATGCAGAATAGCTAATTCCGATTTCCCTGGCAAATTCAGCCATGGTATAAGTGCTATTTTCGAAAGCGATTATTCTGTTATTTCGGACATTATTTGCTTGAATGATACCATCCACCCATCTACAGTTAGATGGTTCATAATTGCCGTTTACATCTATACGGTCGATAGATAAGTCATCAGCATATCCATTAGACAACGCCCAATCTCTAAAAGTATTGTAGTCGTTCCATTCATCGCATATTGTAATACCTCGACCACCATATCGTTTATAATCAGAACGATTGGGATTATTGCAACGTTGGCGCATATTCTTCCATGTCTGATATAAGCGTTCTTTATTACTTTTGCCGTGTATACTTTTTTTACATCCACAACTAACGGTATGGCCAGATAGTAAAGCATCAGATTTCACAGTTACATTTTTACCGCATTTGCATTCACATTCCCATTTAACGACTGGTTTCTTGCCGCCTCCTTTATCAGGAGAACGGCGAAGAACTTTCAAGAAACCGAATCGTTTTGAGGTCAAGTCATTTCTTAACTTACCTGCCATCCCTTACCTCCTAGAATTGGCCTGCTTGATATCCGGCTTGTGGTTGTTGATAGGCTGGTTGCTGAACTTGTCCCGGTTGTTGATTCAAGACTTTTGTATAGTCTACGTCTTCAGGGTAGAGCATGGATTTGACTTCGTTGTAGTTATTTCCGTTATATTGTCTGGTTCCAACTTTACATACTCCAGTTGCTCCGATGATGGTATTCCAGTTCATGCGAAGTGGTTCACCCTTTTTCTTATGGCCAATTGCTGCAAAGAAAGCAGAGAGCATGCCTTCAGTTGAGCTATGCAGAAACAGATTGTGGCGCAATTCAGTTTCACCTTCGTTAGCTACAATCTTGATGCTGACGATAGCCTTGTTACATGCTGGTAATTTTCCCCCCGGCTGTGGCGTGTGGCGTGTGCGTTCTATGCCAACGACTGTAAAATAGTACAAGCCGTCAGGCAATAGGATGAAATCCGAGTCTTTTTCAATCGTATCTTCCCAGCCGATTTCGTGATCAAAGTTATTGTATTGTTGTGTCATTTGTTTTCTCCTTATGCTAAGATTGTGATTTTGTCTTTACCTGCAAGTTCTTTCGTCAAGTAGCTTGCAATGTTACTGATAGCTTCCAGCTGCCATTTACCCCCATCTGCTTCAAAGAGCGCAAGATTCGCTGATTTATTGATACGGAAGATGAATTGACTAGCAGGCTGCTCTACTTCGTTGAAAGTACGATATGGTCGCAAGGTTACTGGATTTGGAGTCTTAGCTTGTGCTAAGCTTGCTACACCATCACGAACTGTCGCCATTTGACTGATGCCGTTGTCTTGCACTTCTGCACCCTTTTCGATTTTTAGATGGCTAGCAAAATCCAAAACTAAATTGCGATCTGCATCATTGATGAACATAGACTGCAGCATAATATTGAATTCTTCTTGGTCGCGCCAATAGCTGAACGGAATAACCGGAACGGACGCTTTTACAGATACAAGATGAGGACGTTTGCCGTTTTCAAAATCAACTTGATCGTATACAGATACTTTTTGGTAACTGTCCACGACAACTACAAGTTTACGATCACTGATGAAATCGTTATCTGATTTGAGATAGTCAACAAGGCTTTTTAACGTCTGAAGTTCAAGAGTAGGTGCGTATTTACGAGGATCAAGTTCCTGCAAGTTGTATTTATTGCTGTCAAAATATTCCTTCCCTCTCTCTGAGCGAATGATTTTCTTTTCTTTACCCGCTAGTTCGACTGCGTAAGATAATGCTTCTTTGAGATTTTCTGTCATGGTTAGTTACCTGCTTTCTTTTGATTGTAATCAATGATTTTAGATTTTTCTTGTTGTTCCACTTTTTCGATGAGTTCGCCAGTGTCGGTCCGCATATCTCCGTTGTCATCAAAGTAAGTTTGACCAGGGATGCCGCTTTTGAGCTCATTTGCGTGGATTTGCCCTTTATCATCACGACCGATGATGACAGTCGTTGCGACACCTTTCTGCGGTGCTAAAGTAGATTTTACTTCCATACCTGTCTTAACGACAGAACGCTCATCGTCTGTTGACATTGTTAGTGTGATAGTTACTTTACGGGTTGCTTTGGCTTCTGTATTGAGATCCAGAATATTCTCAAGGACTTTTTCAAGTTCTTTGTCAACCTTTTCTTGTAGGGCTGTATTTGCAATTTTTGACAAATCAATTTTAATAGTTTTATCTTTCATAGATACTCCTTATTGTATTTTGCTATGATTTCTAACTCCCAGAATTTACACCGTGAAGGGCAATTCCGGCTCAGTCCGTACCTGATTTTGAATAACTTCCGTAGTTGCCTGCCAGTGTGCCACAATCATATCCCAATAATCAGGCGGGAAGTTTTCAATCGGTGTTCCTAATGGGAAGTGACCGCGGATGTAAGCGACTTTTTGAAGCTCTTCTTCTGTCACGTCGCTTTGAGACATGAGGTCTGTTAACCCCTTTGGTAAACTCGCATGATATTGTGCTGGTTGCGTTGGTTCAGCTTGAACTTGTGGTTCTTCAGGAACGCTATCTTGCGGTTTAGCTGCTACTTGCGACATGTCAATTGGCAATTCCGTTTGTGTCGGTTGCGGCTGTGACGCAGCTTGCTGAGGCGCTAGAGCGACTGCTTGAGGTTGTGGCGCAGGCGCTTGCACTTGTTGTCCTGCAAAGATATGAGCAATTCCTGCGTAACGGAACGGCATTTCATCAGGCAATCCATGACGGTTCTTAGCATCCCAAGCTGGTCGATGGTTAGTGTACATCACGCGCTCGCCGCCCTGCGCTTTCTTCTTGCCGTTGTCTGTCGTCATGACCAAGGTTTTGTAGTTGGCGAATAGGACCATATCTGCCCATTCTTTTACGAGCGGTGCGGTTTTAGACCCTGTCTTTTGGCCAAGCTTCAGCTCGTACCGATCATAAGACCCCATCTCATCTGGTTGTTCAAATTTCTTGATTTGAGCGTGCGCAGTCAATACAACGTTGATTCCCATATCAACCAAGTCAGAAAGACTATTCAAGAAACGCCCCATTTCTTCTTGGACATAGGTATAACCTTTGCCCCAACCGAAATCTTCAATCCCCTTTTTACCATGTTGTGCGCAGACATCAGCTACTGCCATGGATTCTGCCCAGTCGATTGTATCAATAACCAAGGTTCCGCACTCGGTTGGATTTGCTTTGATAAAAGCAATCTCGTTGATGAGCATAGTCCAGCTGGTCGGCTTATCTAACCGAGCTATATCCATGTTATCCGTTGACCCTTCTGTATCAATGAAGACAGCATTTGGAAATTCAGCAGCAAACGTGGATTTTCCAATTCCTTCAGGACCGTAGATAACTACCTTTTGAGCTCGCGCCCGTTTTCCTCTACTGATTTGCATGTTTAGTCATCCTCCAGTCCATTCGCTAACATATCAAGAAACTTTCTGAATGACTCACGTTTTGAATTTTCGACTCTATCTGCTAAATCTTCGGGTTCTTTACCGTCAAGTGTTTTTAGTTCGTAGGTTGCGGTCACTTCAAGCAATTCACAATCGAATGCATTCGCTAGTTTTGCAAAATCTTCAATTTGTTCTTTTGTCGCTTTGACACCATTTTTTGCAGCATGACTTAACTCATCTGTATATTGTGATGAATAAGCAAGAGTTTGTTCTTTGCTTTTATATTTCACTAAAAATTTACCTGTTTTTTTGTCACGTAATACGATAAAAGTTTCTGTTTTCTTCATGATTGTTCTCCTTTATTTTTTAAAATCCGCCTCGCCATGTAGCCGATGCGCTGGCATTACTTATTAACCCATTTTTCAAAGCATTCTCTAGCCCATTTTGAGCAGCAGAGACGAAACTTTCTGGCTTCACGCTATACCCGTCTTCGATCAGGATGCTACATTCATCTCCTGTTGATACACGAGTCGCGATAGCTTGCAAACCTTCTTGTTCGAGCCATGCTCCAAATTCTTGTAGAGTTAACTGATCCATTTGTTCCAATTTGTCAATCAGCACAAAACCACATTCTGGTTTTAGCTTGCGGACAATAGCTGTGGCCACTTGCAGTTGTTGACTACCAGACATATTGTCCCAACGCTGACCAAGATAGAGCAATTCTCCATCATCCACGGATAAGCCAGACAACGGTAAGTCTGCATTAGTAAGCAGATCTGTCTTTTGCTTGCGGATGTCCGAAATTACATTGTCCAATTCCTTGTACTGCTCACGATAGCCTTTAGCATCTTCTTCTGCCTTATCCTTGTCCAGATTAGCACGCACTTTACGATTGATTTCGTCAATCTCTGCGATGTTGTTTTCAATCTCCTCAGTCGATTCATCAAGAAGATCCATTGCGTCGGTATTCGCGATGGCCAGGTCTTGAGCTAACTGACTTTCTTTTTCTTTGGCATCGGCCAGCAATTGCTCTAGCCGTTCAACTTCTGCAACTGCTGAATCGTGTTGATTTTGGATAACCGCCAGATTCTGGCGCTTACGGGCATTCTCACCGTTTTTGGCAAGAATAGCCTGCTGTTGTTGAATCAGCTCAGCGATAGAGACTAATTCTTTTGGTGCATCTGGGTAGTACGGTTGTTCTTTAGCAAACTTTTCTTTCTGGTCAGCGATCACACCGATTGCATGTCGCTCGTCATACTTAGTTTTTTCTTGCATTTCCAGTTCAGCCAACTGCGGACCAACTCCGATGATTTGTAGCAAGGTTTTCGTTTTCTCTTTGCTGGTCTGCTCCATAAATTTTGGTAAGTTGATGGCCAGCTCTTCCACGAAGCTATCCAGCAAGTTTTGTCCTGCTTTATTACCGCTTGGATCGATGACCTTGAGAGTGCTGTTCTTACCGCTACGTTCTACAATCAGGCCATTCGATAGCGTGATTTTGAGACTTGGTGGAATCGTACTGCCTTCTCTCTGAGCTTGGCTAGGCTTGTATTTATTGCCTCCTAGCGCCCAAGCAATCGCATCCAGTACGCTTGTTTTACCCTGATTGTTATTTCCACCGACAATTGTCAACCCAGTAGCTGATGGCTCTAGCTTGACTGCTTTAACGCGCTTGACGTTTTCAATTTCTAGTTTATTGATTGTGACCATTACTATTCTCCAATCTTCATTTTTTTATTTCGCAAGGCTAATTCTTGCTCAAACATTTCTAAGCGATATTTCGCGCTACGGTAGTAATTGTTGCTTTCTTTTAGACGATTGATAATCGCTGCGCTAATTGTCATGTTTGTTACTAGCAGACCGACGCTGACTAGCAAACCAATCCCTAAGATCATTTCAATTTTCATTTTTTCTATCCTCCCGGAAAATCCGTTTCTCCTGTCGCTTTCCAATGCTGAAACTCATAGTACATTTGGTTGAATTTATTGACCATCACATCCTGTCGCCGATTCGTATCGGCCTGCACTCGGATGCTGCTGCGATTATCAGCAATCTGCTCCTGCAGCTCACGGATTTGCTGATTTTGCTTGTCGATCGTCTGCACGCCAGCGATGATGGTCAATAGAATGATTGCGACGACTTGTAAAAGCACTAATCTTTTAAGGTCTTTCAGACTCATCTGCTGCCTCCTTTGAATGCCACAATCTTGTCTCCACCGATCAGCTTCCCGCCTTTCGGCACGACTTCAAATGACACATCCTTCGCTGATTGCTTCAAGTTTCCCAGCTCGCTTTTGACGACTTCGATAGGCTTCTTAGCTAGCCTGTTCTTGTAGACATTACCAAGTCGCCAGTTGTCGCGCTCCCAATCTAAAATCACGCGCATTTGTTCAAAATTTTGCATTTGATCCTCCTTATCCAACTAACGCCCGTTCTTCAAATTTGATGTTTTTTAACATCTCGTCGAGCGTCTCTTTCTTGCTTCTGTACCTATTGCGGGACTTCCATTTCACGAAAAGGCGAAATCCTTCGTAATTGATAAAGACGATTTTGTGTGTTGGGTTGTCTATGTACCTTCTAAAGTCTGGGTGTTCTCTCATTTCTTTTGCCCAAACCTTGGCCGTGCTGGGTTTTAAACCCTCCCAAATTTGGCAAAGATGCTCATAGTCACCAGCTTCCGCTTTTTCGGATTGATTAGCTGGTCTATAGACTAATTCCGCTTTTGGCATAGTATTTCCTCTCTTTCTGTGATATAATTTGATTAGTATTTTTGATTAGCACCCGACTTTGTTAGGTGCTTTTTTTGTTTCCTTTTTCTGCTATAATGTAAGCAGAAAGGAGGTGAATTCTATGTTTTTTAAAGTAAAAGGAATGGATGAGTTTGAGAAAAATATCAAACAGTTATCTAAAAACGCTCAGGCAATTTCAGGAACTCATAAATATTCTTTTGATGAAATATTTTCTGAAAAATTTATGCGCGAAAATTCTAATTTTGCAAGCATAGAAGATTTTTTAAAATCAAGCCCTGAGAACATTTCTACCGCGGAAGAACTTGAAAAAGCAGACGAAACAATCCTAGACACATTTGTTTCAAACCAAACCAAATTCTCCAGCTGGAAAGAGATGCTAGCCGAAGCTCAAAAAGCTTTACTTATCAGCCGCCTTGGTTTTTAGTTCCAATTCCATTTCATTTAGCCGTCGAACAGCCATTTCTAGTTCTTCGGCTTTTTTTATGACCTCCTTGGCAGATTCTATAAAATCTGATAAATTTTCAATTTCGATTCGTATCACTAGAAACTTTCCTTTTTACTCAATGCTGTAATCTGCAATCACTCGCAAGATAAACTTATTTGCAGCAGGTCCTTTAGTCGAACCATTCAAGATATTCGTAACTTCCTGTCGCTTATAACCATAAGCCGTTGCCAAATCACGCTTCTTGATATTGTGTTGCTTTAAATATTCAGAAACCTTTTTTCGACCATTGTCAATATCCGGCATACACTCACCTCCTTATCTAAATTCATCCAAGCTGACTTCTAGTGCGTCAGCAATTTTTTTGACCGTATCGAAATGTAGGTCTTTCACTTCCCCATCTCTTAAACGATAGATTCCGGCTGTACCAACGCCAGCTTTTAAACAAAGTTTATAAACCGTCCAATTTTTCTTTGAAATTTGTTCAGCTATTTTTTCCCAAAGCATATATATCCCCCTTATCTATCTTTATTTTTATAGTTTTTATCCTTATATGCACTCACCACTATATATTGTATTTTTTTGTATTTTTGACCCTTTATAGCACTACATATTGACAAACATTGTTTTTTATCATATAATTTAATTGTGATTACAAATAAAGCCAATTTTAACTACCATTAAAATTTCTTTTGTTAATCAAATAATCAAGAAAGGAGGATTGCTTATGGCGAAAAATACCAAGCAGACTTCTGCTAAGGTTGCCACCAAAGCAAGTAAGGCTCTTCGTGACGGACGTTCTTCTGCTCGAACAAAGTCTATTGCTGGTTCGGCACTTTCACAGACTCGTAAAAAGTAATACGATATAGTCTGAATTTAAAATATAGCTTTTTCCTTTTTCAGAAACTTTTATAAGATTCTGGTCTGGGAAAAGTTTTTTTATTTCTTCAGGTACTTCTTGAATATCGCACTCCCCGAAAGAAATTTCTGAGTCTATCGTTGTAATTCCGCCAATTTTCATACTCACGCGCCTCCTTTCTTCATAAAAAAAATGCCCTATCAAATTGATAGAGCATGTGATACAATAAGAACGGCACTTCTACACCGCCTACGAAGGGAGGTGAGATAGCCTATGATGGAACTAATCCTTAAAACTATCATCGGACCGATTGTGGTCGGTGTCGTTCTTCGTTTAGCTGATAAATGGCTTAACAAAGATAGATAGTGTCAAAAAAGACCCCAAGCTTATTTGGTCGTGAGCTTGGGGTCTTTTCTAGTCCATGATATAGAACTAATCCTTAATTCCCCTATATTATCTCACATGCTCTATACAATTGTCAAGGAACTTGTAAATAAGAAACAACTAAATTTTTAACTATTTTGTACTTTTTTATTGACAAAATCTATAATAAAGTCTAAAATAAAAGCATAACAAAAAGCACTAATAAAACTATAAAAACCGTTCGCCAAAACATTTTTATGATTCGTTTGTTTAGTTGTTTTTTTAGTTGTTTATCACTTACAAAAACTATTCTATACTTTTTTCTAGATTTAGTCAAGACTTTTCTCTAGTTTTTTAGGATATTTTTTGTGATATACTCAGAAAGGTTGATAAATCAATGTTTTCAACACTAGAGAAAATTAAAGAATTAGCCAAAAAAAGAGGGATTTCTCTGGCGAAACTAGAAGAAAGTCTAGGATACAGCACAAATTACTTCTACACGCTGAAGACAAAAACTCCGAACTCCGAGCGACTACAAGAAATCGCTGATTACTTCCACGTTTCGACCGACTACTTGCTCGGTCGAACGGATAACCCAGCAATAGCAAGCGACAACACAATCGCAGGATACACGTCTGACGACTTGCGAAAGATGGCAGAGAATGCTAAGACATTCGATGGCAAACCACTCACAGAAGCGGATATCGACGCTATCCAAAATATCATTGAGATTTATTTGAGAGGTAGATAGCCTATGAATATTGAAGAGCTTGTAGATTCGCACGGCGTTACTCTCGCTTACTTTGATAATGAGCTTTGGCACAGACCAGGCATCTACATCAAAGATATCAATATTATCTTTATAATCGTGAGTTGTCTGAGAACGCCAAAAAACGGGTCATATACCACGAATTAGGACATCTGGATCATTCTGCTGAACTTTATCAAAACAATCGTACTCGATGTGAAAATGAAGCAAATAGGCACATGATCCATAAGTTGCTCGAAGAAGAGCTTGCAGCATCAGATGACCACAAGTCTTTTAATTATTTACATTTTATGCAAAAACACAAATTAAAGACGGTGACAGATGAGTTGATGGTCATTGATGAGTACTACGAATTGATAGGATGATCTAGGTGATAGAATGAAAATAGGTGTGAGAACTCCGAGCCTTAAAAAAAGCCTGAAAGCAAGAACGACAGGCCGACTCAAAAGACAAATGAAAAAAGCTGTAAATCCTCTTTATGGGAAAAAGGGGATGGGGCTAATCAATAACCCTAAAAAAGCTGTATATAACAAGATTTACAACAAAGTAACCGTCGATCCATTAAAAGGGGTTAAGAAACAATTAAAATCGAGTCCGAGCAGACCTGCTTACTCTATACCGGAACAAACAGTGGCCCCTACTTCTCAAGCGCGAATAGTAAAGACTGTTACTTACAAATTCAACAAATGGATCTATATACTACTAGCTGTCTTTCTTGGCTTTTTCGGAGCACAATATTTCTATTCTGGCCAAAAAAGAAAAGGGGTGTTTGCTCTTCTGTTCTGCTTGACATGTATTCCTATGTTGATCGGGTTCTACCAAGCAATTGTTGCCTTGTTTAAAAAAGCGGACGCGCAAGGAGATATTACTCTGAAGGTTAGAGAGCGAGCAAATAAATATCAATTCATTTCCGAAAGCAATCGAGTTCAAAAGCTACTTTCGGAAGTCGAACAGCTTGAGCCTGTTTTGAAAAATACGCTTGAACCAGAAGAATATGTTGATACGGTTAGAAAAATTACTAACAATCTAAACAAGGTTACAGATTTTTCAAAAGCCTATGCAGACAATTCCGGTTTTAACTCTCTATTAATGCTTGGAGGATTGAAAAAAATGATTCAAGGGCTAGATGATGAAGAACTAGATTTTATCAATCGCTATTATAATGCACATCCTGATCAAGAAGGCAAGGCTGAACTCATGAAATATCTTGATGGTTTTAGTTCGAATGCGAAAAATCTAGTCGAAAAACTTTATAAATAAACAAAAAAATCCCCACGCTCGCAAAGTTTGGCGACTCTGAGTGTGAGGATCAGCTAGTATAGTAAAAGGCATTAAAAAGCCCTCTTTACTATACTCATTTTAACAAAAAGTGAGGTAAAAATCAATGTGGATGGAAGAACTTGCAAACGGAAAGTATAAATTTTTTGAGCGTTACAAGGACCCTTACACCGAAAAGTGGAAAAGGGTGTCTGTAACACTTGACTCAGGATCAGCTAGAGCGAAAAAAGAAGCACAAAAACAACTGGATGAGAAGATAGACAAGGTTATTCAAAAGCTTTCGACATCAGATAGATTGTTTGCGGATTTGTTGAATGAATGGTGGACCTTCTACCAAAGGAACGTAAGGCGCTCTAGTGTCCGGGCTCGCAAACCAGCGTATCAAAGATTATTAAAAGACTTTGCTTTGAATGTTCCAATGCGCAATATTGATGTTGCTTATGTTAAAAAATATATTACAAATTCCGACTACACAGCTTCCCAACTCAATCATATCAAAGCTGTTTTAAATGGAGTTTTTGATTATGCCCAGGAACTAAAAATTATAAACGATAACCCAGCTCGAGCCACTGCACTTCCTAAACGTGTTTTGACGTTAGATGACGTGCAGTCTATCAAGGAGAAATACTTAGAACCTGAAGAACTCAACGCGCTTTTGAAAGAGTTATACAGAACCCCTCGAACCTATAGAGCAGGGCTACTCGCTGAATTTATGTCTTTGAACGGCTGCCGCATTGGCGAAGCTGTAGCTATCGAAAAACACAATTTTCACCGAGAAAGTAGAGAATTGGATATACACGGGACATTAGATAGCATTGATAAAAACGCTAAGAAAGAACTGACGAAAACTCTATCAAGCTACCGCACGACTAATCTGACTAACCGAGAAATAGAGATTATAGATGAATTTATCAAGCTGAATGACCTAGCCAAAAACACGGATCCAAATTGGCCTGATACAGACTACATTTTTCTCAACAATCAAGGAAAGCCAATACAGCGAAACGCTTTTAACATAACGCTACAAAAGGCGAATCAGAGGCTGGACAAACCCATCAATAAAGTTCTAAGTTCCCACATTTTTCGGCACACCTTAATTAGTATGCTTGCTGAAAGAAACATACCTGTAAAAGCCATTATGGCCAGAGTCGGACACAAAGACTCTAAAACCACCATGCAGATCTATACCCACGTCACAAAAAATATGAAAACGAATATAGAGAATATTTTAGATGCGATTGCCAATGGCAGAAAGTAAAAATTTGCCCCTTTTTTGCCCCCTGCAACAAATAAAAACCCTGCCAACAACGCCAGAACGTTGATATAGCAAGGTTTTTTAATTATTATTAACGTACTGTACGGATACGCATCGTGTTTGTACGAACCGCTTCGCCAAGTGGTACACCTGCAACGATAACGATATCGTCACCAGACTCAACAAGACCTGCTTCAACTGCTTTACGTTCAGCAATTTCAAACATGTCATCAGTTGATGAAGGTGCTTCTGTCAACATTGGGATAACACCCCAGTTCAACATCAAGCCACGTTCTGTCAATTCGTCGAATGTCAATGCCAAGATATCAGCATTTGGACGGTATTTAGAGATCAAGCGAGCAGTGTGACCAGTCTTAGTCAAAGTAACAACCAATTTGATATTCATTGAGTTAGTAGCATCTTTAACAGCTGAAGCCATAACTTCTGTCTTAGAGTTACGTTCGAAAGTATCTGAGTTCAAACGTCCGTATTCGTTAAGAAGAGTTTGAGCGTTTTTGTCAATTGTAGCCATTGTAGTTACTGACTCAAGTGGGTATTTACCATTTGCAGACTCACCTGAAAGCATTGTAGCGTCAGTTCCGTCAATAACAGCGTTAAATACGTCTGATACTTCTGAACGAGTCGCACGTGGTTTTTCAGTCATTGTTTCAAGCATGTTTGTTGCTGTGATCGCAATTTTACCAGCTGCATTGACTTTTGTGATAATCATTTTTTGGTAAACTGGAACCATTTCAAATGGTACTTCAATACCCATATCACCACGAGCAATCATGATACCGTCCGCTACTTCAAGGATTTCATCCAAGTTTTCGATACCTTGTTGGTTTTCGATTTTAGCGAACAATTTCACATGTCCATTACCAGTTTCTTCACAGATTGCGCGAACTTCGTTGACGTCTTTTGCAGTACGTACGAATGAAATAGCGATAAAGTTGATTCCTTGTTCAAGACCAAAACGAATATCGTCGTTGTCACGTTCAGCAAGTGCTGGGAAAGGAATTTTTGTATTTGGAATATTAACACCTTTTTGTTTAGCGATAATACCGTCGTTTTCAACTTCTACTTCAAATTCACGTGTAGCAGGATCTTTTGCAATAACGCGAAGACCAAGTTTACCGTCATCAACAAGAACTTGTTTTCCAACTTCAACATCGTCATAGATATCAAGTGCACCAGCAACATTCAATGCGATAACTTCACGAGTTGATTTGATACCTTGTTTAGTTGCAACACGGATTTTTTCACCTGTTTTGTAAGAATATTCTTTAGCATCGCCTTCAAATAATTCTGTACGAATTTCAGGACCTTTAGTGTCAAGAAGGTAACCAACTTTTTGACCAGCAATTTCTTCAGCACGATGAACAGTAGCCATACGGTCACCTTGCTCTGCGTGGTCACCATGTGAGAAGTTGAAACGGAAAGTGTTAGCTCCAGCTTCGATCAATTTAGCGATATTTTGCGCTGAAGCTTCAACGTCAAGTTTTTCGCCCCAATATCCGTCTTCACCGAATCTTTTACCACCACGGATTTCTACCGCAGGACCTAAAGTTGCAACGATTTTTACACGTTTATTCATGATATATGAAAACTCCTTTTTATTTAATGGTCTTTATGACCAGGATAACAAATTAAAATTACATTGAAATGCTACGGTTTAATTTAGCGAGATCAAGATCAGCTTTGTGTGGATTATTAACAATAATCTTGCCGTCTTCAGTTAAACTAAACAAAGCACCTTCTTCTGCTGTACCGAGGATTGGATTTTCAACCATTTGTTCGTTGCGAATACCAACTGCAACACCACCAATGCCCTTTTTAAGAAGGCTAACAGCATGAGCACCCATACGTGAAGCAAGAACACGGTCACGTGCAGTTGGTGAGCCACCACGTTGAATATGTCCAAGTTCGGTCACACGGAGGTCACTCACATCACCAGCTTCTTTCAATTTCTTGCCAAACTCATTCGCCGACATGACACCTTCTGCCAGAACGATAATGTTATGTTTCTTACCTTCTTCATAGCCACGTTTAATGCTAGCGACGATATCTTCAATCTTGAAGCCTTCTTCGGGAACGATGATTTCATCAGCACCTGTAGCAATACCAGCCCAGAGAGCGATGTCTCCAGCATTGCGTCCCATTACTTCAACAACAAAAGTACGACGGTGACTAGATGATGTGTCACGAATCTTATCAATGGCGTCCATTGCAGTTGTTACAGCAGTATCAAAGCCGATTGTGAAGTCTGTACCAACAATATCATTGTCAATCGTACCAGGAAGTCCGACAGCTGGGAAACCATGTTCTGTCAAACGCATAGCACCATGGTAAGAACCGTCACCACCGATAACTACGACTCCTTCAATACCATGTTTTTTAAGTTGCTCAATCCCTTTTAATTGTCCTTCTAATTGGGCAAATTCTGGATAACGAGCTGAGTGAAGGAAAGTACCACCACGTGAAATAATATCTCCAACTGATGCAGCATCAAGTGGATAGATCTCACCAGCAACCATACCGGCATAACCGTCATAGATACCGTAAACTTCCATTCCTTCTGAAATTGCTTTACGAACAACTGCACGGATAGCAGCATTCATACCAGGGGCATCACCACCACTAGTCAAAACAGCAATACGTTTCATTCGTTTGTGCTCCTTTTTCTTTTTACATTCACCCTTGATTATACCACAATCAAAACCAAAATTCTTCTTTTTTCCTAATTTTTTATTGATAAATCGTTTTCATGGTTATTTTTTTCAATTCTTCTTGTAATTTATCTGATTTTTGAACACGATATTGAGGAATTGCCACTGTCTTTCTTTCATTTTCATAACGGATAACGACTGGAATGTCTCCTCGAAATTGCTGTAAAACAGCGGATATTTCTGCATCACTTTCATGATTTTCTACTTGTATCCAAAAACGTTCTGTGTTAGCTTCCTGCAAATGGTTTAAAATCATCTGCAAACGATTCTCTCGTTTCTGAATCCGACCAGTCAGATAATAGAAACCTTTTTCATGCAAACCTTTGCCGAACTGTTTAAAGGCATCTGGAAACACTGTCACTTCCATTTTTCTTTTAGTATCACTTACTTGTAAGAACGCCATATTTTCACCCGTTTTGGTACGAATGACACGAATAGACAAAATTTCTACTAAAATTGTCGTATGAGTGTTTTCAACTAACTCTTGAATAGGAGTAAAGGATTGAGTAGCAGCTTTTGCAAGCTTTACCAAAGGATGCTCGCTCAAACCAACACCGATAATTTCCTTTTCTAGCTCAAATTTCTCTGCTTCTGTATAATTCTCCGCTTCTGTCCAACTATAATTTGTATCTGCAAAAAGACTACCTAATTCATCTGCAAAGACAAACAAATTGGGAAGATTTTGCAGGATTTTTTGACGATTTTTTTCAAATACATCAAATAAGCCGATTTGTACTAAGGGAGTTAGTAACTGAACCTTATGATATTGTGTTGGTAATTTCAAAACGAAGTCTTCTACATTTGAAAACGGACGATTTTCAATAATCCAATAAGCAACATCGCGTGGCAATCCTTTAATGTTTTTCAAGCCTAAATATATCTGCTTGTCTTGGAATTTATCTCGATAAGGAATGTTATTGATATTTAAAGAAGCGACTTGAAAGTCGAACTCTAACGCATCTGTGATGTAATCACTGCTTGAATAATTCAGCATAATATCAAAGAAAATATCAGGATAATGTGCCTTAAAATAAGCCAACTGAAAAGCAAGTGCAGAATAGGCATAAGCGTGACTACGGTTGAAGCCATAACCTGCAAACTTTTCCATAACTGCAAATACTTCTTTTGCTTTAGTTTCAGAATGCCCAAGTTCGAGAGCTCCTATGACAAACTCTGCTTCCATTTTATGCATTTCAACAACATTTTTCTTACCCATAGCACGACGTAAAATGTCAGCTTTTCCGAGTGAAAAGCCCCCAAACCGTTGCGCTACTTGCATTACTTGCTCTTGATAAAGCATAATGCCGTAAGTTGGCGCCAAGATGTCTTCCAAACTTGAGTCCAGCATTTCTACTTTTTCTTGTCCATGCTTTCTTCTGACAAAATTATCTATATAGTCACTAGCTCCTGGACGATTGAGTGAGGTTGTTGCAACCACTTCTTCAAATTGAGTTGGCTGCACTCGTTTCAAAAGGTTAATGGCACCTGCTTGCTCAAATTGAAAAATCCCTTTGGTTCTGCCAGCAGAAAAGAGCTGCAAGGTTGCTGTGTCTTCTAAGTTAATCTTTGCAATATCAATAGCGACACCGTATTTCTCCAAAGCTGCTTCTTTCATTCGTTGGACAAAGGTTAGATTGCGCAAGCCAAGGAAATCCATCTTGAGCAGACCGTTACTCTCAACACCATGCGCATCGTATTGCGTGATATACATATCTTCCCCATATTTAAGCGGAACGTGATCTGTCAGGTCATTGTCACTCATCACAACACCTGCTGCATGGATAGAGGTTTGACGAGGATTTCCTTCGATTTTTTTCGCAATTTCAAAAGCTTTTTGATATTCCAGCTTACTATTGATAATCTGGCGGAAAGACATATTTTTTTCATAAGCAGATGTCAGATTATCACGGAAACTGATTTTACGGGTAATATTGGTCAATTCATACTCTGGAACACCGTAGCGTTTAAAAACATCACGAATCGCTTGCTTAGCTCCAAAGGTCGAATAGGTCACGATTTGAGCTGCATGCATGGTTCCATAGCGATCGCGGACATAGCGGATAAATTCTGGACGATAGACATCAGGAATGTCAATATCAATATCGGGCATAGTATAACGTTCCACATTTAAAAAACGCTCAAAAAGGAGGTTCTTTTCGACAGGATCAATTCCTGTAATCTCTAGCGCATAGGCAACTAGGCTTCCAACGGCAGAACCACGTCCCATGCCCATATAATATCCCTGACTGCGACCAAAGCGTAATAAATCCCAGACAATCAAAAAGTAGTCGTCAAAACCCATTTGGTGGATGACAGACAGCTCTTGATGCAATCGCTCTTTATAAACCAGACTATTTAGCCTTTTTTTCTCTAGCCCTGCTTCTGCTCGGTCTTGTAATTCTTCTACTGCTGGTCGTTCTGGATTAAAACGTGGTAATTTCAACTCTGTATTGATTTCGTAATGAATACCTGCAACTAGCTGCTTTAAATTATCCAGACTTTCTGGAAAATTTTTCTGAAAAGCCTGTGTAAACTGCTCAGGTGATAAGAGATAGTCGTGATTTGGCAAATTTCCAACTTCCCGCAAGCTACTATTTTCACGAATGGCACATAGCATTTGCAAGGTTTCTAAATCCCCTGTATCAAAATAGCGAACTGTCTGCAAAGGCAAGGTTGCATGAGGAAACGCCTGCTTAGGAGTGTCAGAAAATACGCCAATATAAAACTCTTGTCCCAAGTCTAAGGCTTCAATGCCCTCAAACACAGGCACAATAACCGCTATTCCTTCCAATAAATGCTGAAATTCTTCCCACTTGCTTTTTCCTATCATTTTTAAAGTAGAAAGTTTCATTAAATTGCGATACCCTTGGCTATCAAGAGCTAGAAAGCGAAGATTAAGAGGAAGTCCAGCGTAATCCAAGGTCATTTCCACGCCTAAAAGCGGCTGAATTCCTTGCTCGGTCGCCGTTTCCATGAAATGATAAACTCCATAGAGATTGTCAATGTCCATTATCCCTAGAGTTTGATAGCCTAAATTTTTAGCTGTTTCTACATATTTTTTTATAGAAATCAAACTATCCATAAATGTATAAACAGTTTTGGTATCTAATTGAGCAACCACGGCATCCTCCTTTGATTCTTCTTTTTTCTATTATACTAAATTTCTGGCTTGCTTGCTAAAGAAAAAATAATAGAAGTTTTTTCTAAAGGCTTGCTATTTTTTAAAAAATACTGTATTATTTAATTAGTACAAAGATACAGAAGAAAGGAGAAATCATGAGTTGGACTTTTGATAATAATCTGCCCATTTATTTACAAATCATGGACAAGATAAAATTACAAATCATCTCCAATCAACTGCAAGCTGGCGAAAAGCTACCTGCCGTCAGAGAATTGGCTGCTGAAGCGGGGGTCAATCCCAATACAATCCAGCGAGCTTTATCTGACTTGGAAAAGGAAGGATTTGTCTATTCTCAACGAACATCAGGACGTTTCGTTACAGATAATCGCGACTTGATTTTACAAGCAAGACAAAAACTTTCTGAGGAGGAAGTGAAAAATTTTGTAAATAATATGACTCGCTTCGGCTATCACAAAGAAGAATTACCAACTATCATTGCAGATTATATAAAAGGAGTTTAGGAAATGGTATTACTTGCATTTGAAAATGTCTCAAAATCATACGGCAGCACACCCGCTTTAGAACACATCAATTTTGAAATTGAAGCCGGAAAAATTATCGGCTTACTTGGTCCAAATGGCTCTGGAAAAACAACCATGATAAAACTAATCAATGGACTGCTTCAACCCAATGACGGAAAAATCCTCATCAATGGACTTCAACCGTCTTCAGAAACCAAGAAAATCGTATCTTATTTACCAGATACGACTTACCTAAATGAAAATATGAAAGTCAAAGATGCTTTGCAGTATTTTCAATCTTTCTATGCAGACTTTGAAATAGAGCGTGCACAGGCACTCTTGCAAGATCTTCATATTGACGAAAATCTGGCATTCAAAAAATTATCCAAAGGAAATAAAGAAAAAGTTCAGTTGATTTTGGTCATGAGCCGCCAAGCCAAACTGTATGTTCTGGATGAACCTATTGGAGGGGTTGACCCAGCAGCGCGAGACTACATTCTAAAGACGATTATCAACAATTACTCACCTAGCGCTTCTGTTCTCATTTCAACACATTTGATTTCAGATATTGAACCAATCCTAGATGAAATCATCTTTATTGATAATGGCAAGATTGTTCGACAAGGGAATGTAGATGATATTCGCTATGAGTCTGGTGAATCTATTGACCAGCTCTTCCGCCAAGAATTTAAGGCTTAGAACAAAGGAGATTGACTATGTTTTGGAATTTATTAAAATACGAATTTAAAAATGTGAACAAGTGGTATTTAGGTTTATACGGAATCGTACTGTTTTTATCCGCTAGCATCGGACTTTGGCTTAGACAGTTGGCAAATGGAAGGAACTTTTTCGACCGTTTGCAGTCTTCTACTAATGAAGCAGGGAGTATGACAAGTACTTTCTTCGGTTTTACAATGCTGATTTTCTCAGGTCTCCTTGTGGCACTTGCAATTTCAACACTCTTTCTGATTATTCGTCGTTTTAAAAATAGTGTTTATGAAAGAGAAGGATATCTAACGCTCACTTTACCAGTTAATGAGCATCAAATTATTCTCTCAAAATTGCTCGGTGCTGTTATATGGACGATTCTTAGCACACTTGCATTATTTCTTAGCTTTGGAATCATTGTTCTTATCGTAGGAATAGCTTCTCATACACAATTTGAAATGGGAACATTGGTGCAATTACTCGGCAAGCATTTTTGGGAATTTGCTGGTGAACTATTGAAATCATTTGGATACTATCTTGTAGTTCTCATTCCAAATATCCTATTGATTTATCTTTCTATCTCTATCGGTCAACTTTTCCAAGACCACCGCGCCACTATAGCCTTTCTAGCCTATTTTGGAATTCAATTTGCTCTGATTATCGCTGCTAATCTATATGTTTCAGCCTTCCCGTCGCTTTCAACTTCTTTAGGTAGTTTGAGCGGAGTCATAACCTCTCTTCTTTTGGGGCTTATCTACTATACTGGAACGTATTACATCCTCAAAAATAAAGTGAATTTGCAGTAGGTAACACAAGCTGATAGCAATACTTATATAAACAATAAAGTCATGAGATTCATCTTACTCATGACTTTTTTATTATGCGACTTTCAGTCCGTCTCGTGGCCTTCGGTGCGAGACAAATAAATAGTTCATCTAAAATTTAGTTTGAAAATTCATCTTTTTCTATCAGATAATCATAAATTTCCTGCACCGTTCCTAGAGCCATAAGCTCCTGCTCCTTGACTGTTTTCTTCAGTTCTTGATAAATATGGCTGTTTTCAATAGCCTTTTTTTCTGCTTTTTTGTTTACTTGCATCACTCCATCTTGAATTGTCACAAAGTCCAGCTCTTCAAATATCTGAATCATCTTGATGAGTAGAATTGGGTCAATTTTGAGATAAGCAGCTAGTTCTTTGAGCTTATAACGAATGTCAAACTCTGGAAATTGATAAATTGTTTTATAGAGTTTTACAAACTGGTCTCTCGTTCCGAAACCTGTCAGATAATAGGGCTGAGCAATCTCATTTTTAAAGTAAATTGCTTCAAAATGTCCTTGCTGAATGATTACTTTGAGCTGATTTAGGCGTTCAGGCAAGTCATACACCACAACTGCTCTGCTCTTTTCCAAATTAGGCATTTCTTCTGAAAAACGCAGGACGGGCACATTTTCAGGCAAAGGAGCATTTTTACCTCGGATATTAAAGAGCTGAATCCCATTGACCCTAGCATCCACCAGCATAAGCTGGAGACTGGTCTGACCATTCCATTTATTAACCGACAGCGTAACCGCCAGCTCTAAGTTTTTAGTTTGGGAAAATTCTGTCGCAAAATCACCCAGACCAAAAGCCACTACCTCAAAAACTGCGTCAGCCTGAGAAATTTTCAGCTTAAGGTGAGTATTCCCTGCTCCCATGGTGCGGGCATTTTCAACCTTAAAATCTTTCAAATAAAAAACAGGCTTTTTATTGTCCATGCCAAAAGGAGCTAACTTTTCAAAGTTTTTGAGGGTCTCTAGTGTCAAATCTGGCAAGGATAATTCCTCATCCAAAAAGAGCTCGTTCTTAGTGGACAAATCCACTTGATTATCTTCAATATATGCTACCAAAACCTGACTGAGTGCTTCTAACTTGTTGGCCTCTAGAGTCATACCAGCTGCCCCTGCATGCCCACCAAAAGCCACAAATAAATCTCGATGAGGGTCTAAGGCTTCAAAAATATCAACTGCTTCAATGCTGCGGGCGCTGCCTTTTGCCAAATCATTTTCAATATTCAAGACAATAACTGGCTGGTGTAATTCTTCCAAAAGCCGACCTGCCACAATTCCCAAAACACCTGGATTCCAACCTTCACCGGCTAGAACCTGAACAGGTTTATTGAGATCAACCATGGTCTTGGCTTCATCATAGATCTTCTGAACAATTTCTTTGCGCTCTTCATTTTTCTGGTTAATCATAAGGGCAATATCACGCGCTTCTTCTTCATCAAAACCCGTCAGAAGTTCAATAGCAGGATTTGGATCATCCAATCGACCTAGAGCATTGAGCCTAGGGGCTATCTGAAAACCGACTGTTTCTTCGTTCAGCTCGTCAGACTGTATACCTGCTATTTTGAAAAGTTCCTGCAAACCGATGCGCTGGGTATTTTTCAAAACAGACAAGCCATATTTGACCAAAATCCGATTTTCACCTGTCAAGCTGACCATATCCGCAATAGTTCCGATAGCGACTAAATCTAGCAACTCTACTTGCACTTCTTCTAAAAGCACGGTTGCTAGCTTAAAAGCTACACCGCAGCCAGCTAAATGCTTAAAAGGATATTCAGCTTCCGGATGTTCTGGGTGAATAATTGCATAAGCATCAGGAAGTACCTCTGGCATAGAATGGTGATCCGTCACAATGACATCCACTCCCATAGACTGAGCTAGTTCGATTGCTTCATGTCCTGCAACACCATTATCCACTGTAATGATGAGTGAAATTCCCTGATTTTCAATAAAATACTTGTAAACACTCGCATTAGGACCATAACCGTCTGTAAATCGATTGGGCAAATAGACCTGACACTCTGCTCCAAGTTGTTCTAACGCTTCTTTAACAATAGAAGCCGAAGTCATGCCATCCGCATCATAATCTCCATAAATCAAGATCTGCTCATAATTTTCAATTGCTTGACGAATGCGCGTCACTGCCTTATCCATATCATGTAATTCATAAGGATCATGCAGCTGGTCCAAACTAGGCTCTAGAAAATCTCGCAGCGCTTCTTCTGTCTGGATTCCTCTCTGGTAAACCAGATTAGCTACCGAAGCCTCCAAGCCAAGTTTTTTAGCTTTTTTAATAAAGCTCTCATCTGAAAAATTTGTGGCAATCTGCCAATCATATTTTGATGTAATCATGCTTTTATCTTTCTGTTGCAATATAAAGTCTATTATAACACGAAAAGACTAGCTTTCACTAGCCCAAACCTCCAATTTTATACACAAGCATTTATCTAATAGCTTTTACCTCTATAAATCAAACCCGTGCAATTCAAATCCGACAGTTCCCGAAATCCTAAAGAGCGATAAAAGGCTAAATTTTTGTCTGACTGCTCTGTTACTAGCTGAATCTGATAAACATCTGCAAAGGTCTCCAGCGTTTGTCGAACCAATTCTCGACCGATACCTTGGCGCTGATAAGACGGAAAAACTAACAAATCCTGAATGAAAACACTAGAAAATCCGTCTCCGACTGCTCGAAGGAGACCAACTAGCTGTTCTCCATCATAGGCTGATACAGTAAACAGTGAATGCTGAAATGCTTGCTCTAACATATCTGCTCGTTCTGTATAGTTAGTCCAGCTAACAGATTGGTAAAGCGGAAGCAAGTCTTCAATAGCAATTTGTCTATTTGCAAAATAATGAATCATTCTTGTCTCCTTTTTGCAGCCAAATGTGCTGAAAAGCCGCAATGTCCCGATAAGGAGACTGTTGGCAAACTGCAAGCTCTATCTCCAACATCTTTTCCCGCCAGTCATTAGCAATCTTCACTGCATTGTCTTGCAAACCATAGAAAATTCGGATTCCTTGATAGTCCTGAACAGTCAGTTCAGTGTCAGCTTTTTGTAATACGTCTGCTATTTCATAATAGGTTGCTTGCCCCATTGTATGTGATTGATAGGACTTACCTGATAATAAATCCAACGCTAAATTTGTATCATTTGCAAACACAACCGTCTGCATAATCCGCCCCACTTCATTGTGCTTAACGAGCGAAATTTGTCCGCCTTTTTTCAACAATCTTCTAAATTCAGCTAGGTAAAGAGCTGGTTCATCCACATACTCCAGAACATTGTGACAAATAATCAGGTCAAAACGAGCACTTGGAATTTCCTTCAACAATTCTAGGCTGCCTTGTAGTTGATGATAATGAAAATTCTGCTTCCGCTCTGCAACCATCTCGTCATTTGGTTCTATGGCTGTTACCTGATTGTTTTGTGCTAAAAAATTCGCCACCAGACCAAAACCACTACCGAAATCCAGTACTTCCTTATTTTTTATATGGGCTAGCTGAGCAAAGAGAATCTCATAATAAAGCTTGCCCCATGGTTGATTTACAAATGCCTTGTAAGCTGTCACATCCATAAATTTCTCCTATTTATAATTAAACATTTTACTAGCTAGTTTGTCACCAATATTTGGAAAAAGTGTGTAAAGTTTGTGGGCTGCTTTCAGGGCAAAAGGCATCGTCAGCTCCCGCTTCTTTTTCCCAAAATTGTCCACAATTTGCTTAGCGACGACATCTGCTTCTAAAATATACTTATCAACTGCCTTAACATAACTGCCGTCAGGATCAGCTTTGTCAAAGAAAGCCGTCTTAATTGGTCCCGGATTAACCGTAGTCACATAGACATTGTAAGGCATGAGCTCTAAGCGCAGGGCGTTGGAGAAACCAATTCCAGCAAACTTGGTAGCTGAGTAAAGACTGGATTTGGCGCTGGCAATCAGCCCAGCTGTGCTAACAAGATTGACAATATGCCCATGCCCCGCTTGCTTCATCTGCTCTCCAAAAAGACGAGACAAGTTCATGAGAGCAAATGTATTGACCTCAAACATGGCATGAATATCCTCGTTGCTAATCTTGTCAAATTCCTCAAAAATACCGTAACCAGCATTGTTGACTAGAACATCCACCTGAGCATACTTCTGGTAAATTTCTTCAGTAAAAGCTTCTAAAACTTTGTAATCTGTAATATCTAACTCAACTAACTCGCAATGTGCATGATTTGAATAAAGTTTTGTTAACTTTTCTCGACTGCGTCCCACTAAAATCAGCTGGTCATTTGGCAACAACTTCACCATTTCCTGAGCCACACCGCCACTAGCCCCTGTAATAACAATTGTTCGCATGTGTTCTCCTTATTTTTCTTTCAAAAAATCCGTTTGGTTTTCAACCTCAAAAACAAGCGTTTTTGTATTTAATAGACTAATGCTGCAATGTTTGACGTGGAATAGATTGCTTTTATTCGTCCATTCTATTTGGTTCACTAAATGATAGATAATGTTGATTACTCCACCATGTGTGACTACAATTTGTGTCTCATCTGAATCATCATTTTCCTGCAAGAAGCGTTGAAACCAAGTTTTTATCCGTTGATAAAATTCTCCCGGACTTTCTCCATTTGGATAATGCTCGTCCATCGCGAGACTTCTAAAATAAAGACGAGGAAATTTTTGATCAGCTTCACTATTTAACATTCCTGCTAAATCACCATTATTCGTTTCTCGTAAGCTGCTTTCTTTCTCCAACGGCAGTTGAAGCGCCTCCACTAAAATTGTTGCAGTTGTCTCAGCTCTTTTTAAATCACTCGTAATCATTTTCGTAAAATGATAGTCTTCTTTGTGTTGGACTAAGTAATCTGCTAACATTTTTGCTTCTCTTTTCCCTTCAGGAAGCAAATCAAGCTGACTCCAGCCACCTCTGTGTTGATCAGAATCTTTCCCATGTCTGACAAATAATATGTTCATGATTTCCTATTTCCTTTAAATTTTAAAAATTATCCTTGCCAAAAATTCATAGTTCTACTTCTTCTAAATCCTTGACCAAGTGAACGTTTTTAAAAATGGAACTGGCATCTCTGCGCATTTGACCTATATCTTTTGATAGAAAGCGTGCGCTAATATGATTGAGAAGGAGACGCTTGGCACCAGCTTCTCTAGCAACTTCTGCTGCCTGCATATTAGTAGAATGTCCGTGGTTCTTGGCGATTTTCTCGTCCCCTTTACCATAAGTGGACTCGTGCACCAAAACATCTGCATTCACAGCCAGTCGCACACTGGCATGCGTTTTACGCGTATCCCCCAAAATAGTGATAATCTTGCCAGGTCGTGGAGCTGAAATGTAATCTGCTGCTATAATTTTCGTCCCATCTTCCAGTACTACATCTTCTCCATTTTTCACCTTACCAAAGAGAGGGCCAAAAGGAACACCTGCGACTTTCAATTTCTCAGCATCCAACGTACCTTCCAAATCTTTTTGCATAATGCGGTAACCCACACAAAAAATGCTATGATCTAGTTTCTCTGCATAAACTGTAAATTTATCAGTTTCTAAAATTTTCCCTAAGCTTTTTTCGTCAAATTCGTGAAAATGAATCCGATAAGGCAGACGCGAACCCGACACTCGCAGACTCGTCATGACAAAATTTTTAATGCCAATCGGTCCATATATTTCAATATCTGTTTGCTCTTCATTAGCTTGAAATGATCGAGTGGATAAAAAGCCCGGTAGACCAAAAATATGATCCCCATGCAAATGAGTGATAAAAATCTTTCTAATCTTTCTGGGACGAATCGTCGTCTCTAAAATGCGATTCTGGGTTCCTTCACCACAATCAAACATCCAAATTTCATTGATTTCATCCAATAGTTTCAAAACCAGACTAGAAACATTCCGAGCCTTAGAAGGCTGACCAGCTCCTGTACCTAAAAATTGTAGTTGCATCTTTTTCTTTCTATTTTTTCTTAATATAAATCATCGCAGAGCGATTCTGAGAACGATAATAAAGCTGACCGGAATAGGTTTGAGCCAACTGACTTAACTCTTCCTGATTATAGCCTTCCAGTTTTATCCGCCCATCCGCCAATTCATAGCAGTCAGTTAGAGCGGAAAGCGCCTGTTTTTGCACAATTTCTTCAGGAGCAGCCGGTATCATTCGAATAACTTTTCCATCTTCATAAACTAGATAATGAGGGAAAAGCTGAGCAATTTCAAAGAGTAAATCCGGCTCAATCACCTCTGGAATTTCTGGAAAAATTAATCCAGTTTCGTCTTCATTTTCAAAGCAGAAACCATAAGATCTACCTGAAAGATTCAAGCGAATAAAAGGCTTTTCCTCTTCAAAGCTAGGGTGGTCGTTAAAAAGAGCCAATTCTTTGCTTAATTCTAAAAAATAATCCGTTGCAGCTTCCGGACTCTTTTTTTGATAGAGTTCCGAAAAATACGCATTGATAACGCTAGGTGGCGGTGTGATAAAGGTCAACTTTTGAGAATCAGACAACCTGTCCAAAACCTTTCCTAGATAAACACGGTCTAAGCTCGTAAAACCACCATATTTAAGTGCTAAATTGATATAATCAGTCATAAAATTCTTCTAGTCTCCATTTATTTTTTTCTGCTATATAGCCAGAAATCATTTCACTTTCTTCCAGATACTCTCTCTTATCAATGATTGCCAGACTTTCCAATTCATGTAACTTATAAGCCTTGCTAGGACTAACCTTGATACGAAAAGGGACAAAAAGTTCTCTCATCTTATTCAACAGAGCATTCTGCAAAACTGTTCTGCTATTTTCATTTTTCGCCGAAATCAGGACATAGGGAGTTAAGGTTGGAGTAAAGTTCTCTGCTTTGTCTGCTTTATTATAGAGGGTCAAGCGAGGAATGTCTAGCATATCCAAGTCCTTCATAATAGCCAAGACCGTTTTTTCATGTTCTTCGTGGTTAGGGTCGCTGGCGTCAATCACATGAACTAAAAGGTCCACATTTTTACTCTCTTCCAAAGTGGATTTGAAGCTAGATATTAACTCGGTTGGTAAGTCTTGAATAAAGCCGACTGTATCCGTCAGTGTCACATTGAGCCTGCCTGTCAGATTGACACTTTTGGTTGTCGCATCCAAAGTGGCAAAAAGCTCGTCCGCCTCATATTGGCTCCTGTTCGTCAAGGCATTCATAATGGTAGACTTTCCAGCATTAGTGTAACCAATCAGACCGATTTTAAAAACGCTAGAATCCAAACGTTTTTCCCGTACAGTTGCGCGGTTTTTCTCTACAATTTTGAGTTGGCGCTCGATATCGTGAATCTGATTGCGAACACTACGACGATTGAGTTCCAACTGACTTTCACCAGGACCACGGGAACCAATTCCCCCAGCCTGACGGCTAAGCATAATCCCCTGCCCGACCAAGCGAGGCAAAAGATATTTAAGTTGAGCCAAATGAACTTGAAGTTTTCCTTCGTGGCTTCTAGCCCGCATAGCAAAAATATCCAAAATCAATTGCATGCGGTCAATAACCTTGACCCCTAAAATTTCTTCCAAATTGATATTCTGACGAGGTGTCAGACGATTATTGACAATGACGGTGGAAATCTCATCTGCTTCTACCATGCGCTTGATTTCTTCTAATTTTCCAGCACCAACAAAAGTCTTGCTATCATACTTCTCTCGTTTCTGAGTGTAAGAGGAAACCACCTGAGCACCAGCAGTCTTGGCTAAACTGGCTAATTCTTCCATAGACATGGAGAAATTTTCTATTCCCTGCAATTCCACTCCAATAAGGATCACTCGTTCCTGCTGTTTTTCTGTTTCAATCATTCAAAAATTCCTCTATATCTTGCATAATCCGCTCTTTGACATTCGGCTCTGAAACCTGATAAAAAGTAGCATTCATGCGATTTCTGAACCAAGTTAGCTGACGTTTAGCAAAGCGGCGAGTATTTTGTTTAAGTTTATTGATAGCTTCCTCTAAGGTCAACTCTCCAGCAAAATAGGGGAAAAGTTCCTTGTAGCCAATTCCTCTGCTGGCTTGGACATGTGGATAGTTGTCATAAAGCCACTTCGCCTCTTCTAAAAGTCCAGCCTTTAGCATTAGATCCACTCGCTGATTGATACGCTCATATAGAATCTCTCGATCATCGTCCAGACAAATCAGCAGGGCTTCATAGTCAGTCTGTTTGTTTTCAAGTTCATTCCCCAAATGAGCAATTTCCAGCGCTCGCATAGCCCGCCTGCGGTTAATCTGGGGAATTTTGATGCCCAGCTCTGCTATTTTGCCAAATAATTCCTCATCAGCCAAGGTATCTAGTTCAGCTCGATAGGCTAAAATATCCTCATGAGAAGCTGACCCCCCCAGATGATAGCCCTCCAGCAAACTTTGAATGTAAAGCCCCGTTCCGCCTGCAATAATCGGCAGTTTCCCTTTTGCTACAATCATCTCAATAGCAGCCTCTGCTTCCTTTACAAAGTCAAAGGCTGAATAAGACTCGGTCACTTCCCGGACATCTATCAAATAATGAGGAATCCCCTCCTGCTCATCTGGACTGACTTTAGCCGTTCCGATGTCCAGTTTTTTATACACTTGCTGACTATCACCACTAATAATCTCACCATTAAAACGTTTTGCGAGGTCTATGCTGAGAGCTGTTTTTCCGACAGCAGTTGGTCCTACAATTACAATTATCTTGGTTTTCATCTTTTCCCTTGAAAAAAATTTAATTTTTCGTTACTATATATTATAACATAAATAAAGTTCAGAAAAGGAGAAATCTCATGGCTAAAGGATTTGTTAAAGGTGTTGTAACTGGCGTAGCTGGTACTGTTGCTGCTGTTGCAGGTGCAGTTTATACATTCAAGAAAAAAGTGATTGAACCTGAAGAAAAGAAAGCAGCTTTCATCGAAGAAAACCGTAAAAAAGCAGCTCGCAAACGTGTATCACACTAATAGCTTATATATTATAAAAACTCCAATGGATAACTCACTAGAAAAATGAGTATCTGTTGGAGTTTTTTTGTAAAATATTTTTCTCATACTGCAACGGTCAGTTTTTTATTCATAACGCAAGGATTCAATCGGATCTAATTTAGAAGCCTTATTAGCCGGCAAAATACCGAAAACAATCCCGATAGTTGCAGAAAAGAGCACACTTCCGACAGCAGATACTGTCGTAATGGTAGGTGGAGCTCCGAAAAATGCATCCAAACTATGACCGATAGATGCCACGATAAGAGCTGCTAAAGCAAGCCCAATCAAACCGCCAATCGCTGTCAACACCATTGACTCAATGACAAATTGCATCAAGATATTACCACGTGTGGCTCCAAGGGCTTTCCGAAGACCGATTTCACGGGTTCGTTCTGTTACCGATACAAGCATAATATTCATAACACCGATACCACCAACGAGAAGTGCTATCCCGGCAATCGCTCCAAAAACCACTTGCACAATGGCAACCTGACTTTGGATCGCAGCCAATTGACTGGCTTGATCAAACATCTGGTACTCGCCTTCTCTCACACCAGACAATTTTGTCATCAAGCGCGCAGCTGCGCTTCCGTCTTTCAGCACATCATCTAATTTTTTAACATGTACCACGACATTCATAATCTCAGCAACATTGTATTCAGCTGCCAACTGAGTGTTAGCCATTAGTAAATTTCCGTTGTTCATATTGGCTAAGCGATTTCGCGTTTCATTCGGATCTTTATAAACCCCAATCACACGGTAATTATTAGATCCCAGCTGGACAATCTGATTGAGCGCCTTATCTGCACCTCCAAAAAGAATATCAGCTAGTTTTGTATCCAGTAATACAACTCTTGCAAATGTTTGATAATCATTTGATTTCAATGTCCGTCCTGCAACGATTTGGTATTTCTTTACCGTAAAGTAAGTGGAATTGATACCTGTTATAGGAATATTGTCCGCCTTTTTCTTACCATAATTTACTGTAGCGGTTGTGTTATTTGTAACATAATAATTGTCAATTCCGCTAATATCATTAACCGCTTGCTTGACCCAAACTTCTTGGATTTGAGGCTCTTCTTCTGTCGAAACTGTCTCATCACCATTTCCACTTTCAGCATCGTCACGCATCTCTTGATACGTCATAACACCATCACCGTTTTTACTTCTCTTGTGTGAGTAAAATAAGGAAACATCTTGCTGTGCACCACCCAGAACATCTGTGAAAGCATTTGACATACCACTTCCTAGAGCCACAATAACCACAACAGACATAACACCAATGATAATGCCCAACATCGTTAAGAAAGAGCGCATTTTATGCCCCATAATGGAGTTGATTGCAAATTTCCAATTCTGCATCATGCTTCTCCTTTCTTACTGTCTGATGAGATGACACCGTCTCGAATAACGATTTGTCGTTTTGCAAAGGCTGCAATCTCAGGCTCATGAGTGACCATGATAATGGTTTTTCCTTCACGATTTAGCTCCGTCAGCAATTCCATAATTTGCTCACCCGTCTTGGTATCCAAGGCTCCCGTCGGCTCATCTGCTAAGATAATGGAGGGATGATTGACCAAGGCACGCGCAATAGCCACCCGCTGCTTTTGACCACCAGAAAGTTCTGACGGCAAATGGTGCATCCGCTTTTCCAACTCAACTTTTTTAAGATATTGCTCTGCTAAAGCTTTCCGTTTGGATTGAGAAACCCCTGCATAAATCAAAGGAAGTTCTACATTTTGAAGAGCATTTAATTTTGACAAGAGGAAGAATTGTTGGAAAACGAAGCCAATCTGCTGATTACGCACTTTAGCTAGCTTTTTCTCACTGAGCTTGGCAACTTCTTCACCTTCCAAGTAATATTCGCCACTCGTTGGGCGATCCAACATACCAATGATATTCATCAAGGTTGACTTTCCTGAACCAGAAGGTCCCATAATCGCAACAAACTCACCTTCTTCAACTTCTAAATGAACATTTTTCAAAACTTGAAGCTCTTGATCTCCGTTGCGGTAACTTTTGCTAACATTTTTTAAATCAATGAGTTTCTTCATACGATTTCACCTCTTGACCGTCTTTCAAGCTATCTGTTGGATTGGTGATAACTTTACTATCTTTTGTCAAACCAGATGAGATTTCTTGATGTTTAGCATCTGCATTTCCCAGTGTTACTTGCACTTTTTTTGCAGTTCCTTTTTCTAATGTCCAAACATAGTTTTTATTATTTTCAGAAACAACACTGCTGACCGGCACTAAAATCCCTCTTGTATTGTTTTTTACTTCAACATTGACGGAAAATCCTTGCTTCAAATCACCAATTTCGCTTGTAATATCTACTGTATAAGGGTATTTTGCTCCTGAATTTGCAGTGCCTGCACCAGCTGCCGCTGCATTTTGACTGTCTTTTGGATAATTTGAGATATAGCTGATTTTCCCAGTCCATTTCTTATCTGGATAGACCTTGGACGTAATCGTCACTTCTTGCCCGACTGAAAGATTTGCTAGATTATACTCTGATAGCTCTCCCTTTACTTGAAGGTCGCCGTTATTGACAATATGAACGAGTGTTTGATTAGTACCTGTCGTAGACTTAGAAACATCACGATTGACTTCTACTACAGTTCCATTATTTGTACTGGTGACAGTCGTTGCATCTAGTAGTGCCTGTGCTTTATTGACATTGTCCACAGCATCTGCGCGACTGTCCTGCAAATCGTTTAATTGAGAATCCACCGAACGTTGTGCAGACGCAGTTGTTTTATCATCTGTAGCCGCATCACCCGTCACATCAACAGTTGTTCCATACGTTTTCAAATCATAAATTTGGCGATCAATCTTGTTTAAAGCACGAACAGCAGTATCATATGTAGCTTGTGCTTCAACACTCTTGTATTGAACTAAGGCTTGTCCGGCTGTAACTTGATCTCCAACATTTACAAGAACATTATCCAAATCGCCCTTTGTCCCGTCATAGTAGACATATTGCTCATTGTTAGCCGCAACATTTCCTGACAACAAAGCAGATGAAGCAACTGACCCTTCTTTTGCTTTCTGCACTTGAATCGTTTCTTCTTTATCTTTATCAGCAGTACTATTACCATTAAACAATAACATGGTACCTATCGCTCCTAAAACGACAACCACAGTTACACCAATCAAGCTGTACAACTGCCACTTTTTCAATTTTTTCATCTCTTTCTCCTCCTGATGAAAACGGTCTATTTTTTATATTATAACACATACGATTAAAAATAAGATAGCATCTATAAGAAATCCTTTACTCTTTTAACATCCGTCTACCTTCTTTCTAGTTATTTCATATTGTATTATATATATAATACAATAATACAATTAAACAATCAAGCCTTTTATCAATTTTTGTAGCAGATTTTTGCAATCATTTTCCAAAAACGTTACAATGATTTCATACTATAGATAAAAGGAGACTCGTATGAGAACATTTGACATCATTGCTATTGGGGGCGGTAGCGGAGGAATTGCAACCATGAATCGTGCTGGAGAACACGGTGCAAAAGCTGCCGTTATTGAAGAAAAGAAATTAGGAGGCACCTGTGTCAACGTCGGCTGTGTTCCTAAAAAAATTATGTGGTATGGCGCCCAGATTGCCGAAGCCATTCAAGATTACGGGCCAGACTATGGTTTTACTTCAGACAATCAGCAGTTTGACTTTAAGACGCTTCGGAAGAATCGCGAAGCCTATATTGATCGTGCCCGCAATTCTTACAATAATAGTTTCAATCGAAATGGCGTCGAGCTGATTGAAGGTCGCGCTAAATTCATAGACCGTCATACGGTTGAAGTCAACGGCGAGCTTATCCAAGCCAAGCACATTGTCATCGCAACTGGTGCTCACCCTCATATTCCAGCAGTATCCGGAGCAGAATTCGGTGAAACCTCTGACGATGTTTTTGCATGGGAAGAACTCCCTCAATCCGTTGCCATTCTCGGTGCCGGCTATATTGCAGTTGAACTAGCCGGACTCCTTCATGCTCTGGGTGTAAAAACAGACCTTTTCGTTCGTCGAGATCGTCCTCTCCGCAACTTTGATTCTTATATCATTGATGGTCTTGTGGAAGAAATGAAGAAATCAGGTCCTACTCTACATACGCACAAAATACCAGAAAGGCTTGAAAAACTTGAAAACGGAGCGATTCGTATTACCTTCGAGGACGGAACGAGCCACACCGCTCAACATGTCATCTGGGCAACTGGGCGGACTGCAAACACCAAAGGGTTGAATTTAGAGGCGGCTGGTGTTACCCTAAATTCTCGTGGCTTTATAGCAGTTGACGAATTTCAAAATACAGCAACATCGGGTATTTATGCTCTAGGAGATGTTACAGGCGAAAAAGAATTAACCCCTGTTGCTATCAAAGCAGGTCGTACCTTAGCCGAACGCTTATTTAATGGAAAAACTGAAGCTAAAATGGATTATTCTAACATTCCAACTGTTGTCTTCTCTCACCCAGCGATTGGTACAGTTGGCTTGACCGAAGAGCAGGCGATTCAACAATACGGAGCAGAAAATATCCATATTTACACTTCTAACTTTGCTTCCATGTATTCAGCTGTCACCCAACACCGACAACAAGCCAAGTTCAAGCTCATTACAACGGGACCAGATGAGAAAGTCATTGGTCTCCACGCTATTGGCTACGGTGTTGATGAGATGATTCAAGGTTTTGCTGTTGCTATTAAAATGGGAGCTACCAAAGCAGATTTTGATGCGACTGTCGCCATTCACCCAACAGGTTCAGAAGAATTTGTCACCATGCGTTAATCGTAGAGACGCTTCTCATAAATATCTTCCTCCCAGAGTTTTTCCAATTTTATCTCAATAGTCAGAATGGCTGCCAACGTCTCTGACTATTTTAGTTTACACGATAACTTCTTCTCATTCCATAACTTATTCTTTCATTTTATCTGCTAGGGAGTGGGACAGAACTAAAAGTTTTCGATTTTTAGTTCGTAGTCCCACCCCCGCAAGGGTGATTAGGTGCTCTTCCGAGCTTGAACAGTGAATGAAGAGCCCAATCATAGTGGCTTGCTGTGCAAGGCTGATTTCCCGCCTTCAACAATTCACTGAATTGTTGAAGCTACGTTATTCTACGTTATTCGTTTATTACTAAATCTAATAGAAACTGGGACAATTTTTGCCCAGCCTCTCCTTTTTCCTGTTATTTTTTAGTTGATAAAGAGGTACATTTTGTTATGATAATATTAAAGCGATTTTACGAGGAGGTGCTTTTATGCAAAAGACCAAAACAATTCTGACAACTGTCTTACTTATCTTTTTAAATGTCTTTGGACTAATTGCATTTTTGATATTATTCCTTCGCAGTAAAAATAAAAGGAAAGCAATATCGCGGAAAAAGTAAATATTTTGATAAAAAGGTGAATTCAGGCTATGCTTTCGCCTTTTTATTTAACCCTTGACATTTTTCTTATTTGTTTTATAATAGTTACCATATTATAAAACAAAGGGTTACAATTATGAAAAAATCATTTACACTCGTTTTACCAGCAATTGGCGCAGCTTTGATAGCCGTTTTTGCTCAGATTACTATTCCTATCGGTCCAGTTCCTTTTGCTTTGCAAAATATGGCAATTGGCTTAGTGGCTACTATTTTTCATCGAAAAGAAGCTCTATTAGCAGTCGCTCTTTATCTTCTCTTAGGCGCTATCGGTCTTCCTGTTTTTGCAGGAGGAAGCGGTGGATTTCAAGCACTTGTCGGTCCCAATGCAGGTTATCTCTGGTTTTATTTGTTCTACGCCCTAATAACAGCTAGTCTAACTTCCAAAAATAGCAGCTTTTTAACGATATTCGTATCAAATCTACTCGGAGATGCTTTGGTTTTTGTCGGTGGTGTACTTGGTTTAATGTTTCTAGCAGGTTTTCAACTTGATAAAGCTATTACAGTCGGAGTCATCCCCTTCATTTTACCAGATCTCATAAAACTGATTGCAATTAGCTTTATCAGTAGACCTATTTTTAAAAGCTTAAAAGATCATCCCTACTTTAAAAATTGATAAAGTTGTCTCACTCCCATTATTAGAACTCACGTGTTGTGAGTTCTTTTTACATTACTCAAAAAAATTTTTTCATTTTCTTTTTGACAAAAATGACCAGCAGTCATATAATATTTTATAAAAATGCCCAGCGGTCACAAAAGGAGTTCACTATGCCTATTAGAAAAGCAATCCCAAGCGATATTCCAGTACTCAATCATCTTTTAGAGCAAGTCTTGCTTGTACATCATAAAGTTCGACCAGATATTTTCAAAGAGAGTGGTCGCAAATTCAACGATGAAGAGTTGAAAACGCTGATGTCTCAGAAAAATACACCAATCTTTGTCTTTGAAAATGAAGAAGGAAAAATTTTAGGTCATCTCTTTTGCATCATTAAAGAACCACAAAGTCTCGCACAAACACCTATCAAAACGCTTTTTATTGAAGACCTTTGCGTTGATGAAAATGCTCGTGGTCAAAAAATTGGTGAGCAGCTCTGCCATTTTGCAGAAGAATTTGCCCAAGAAATTGGCTGTTACAACTTAACCCTCGATGTATGGAATGATAATGTCGCTGCCTTGCGCTTTTATGAACGTTTAGATCTAAAGCCCCAACAAACAATCATGGAAAAAATTTTAAAGAAATAGGAAAAGTGCATGAGTAAGATAGAAAACAACTGCAATACGAAAAACGTGACTAGCCACAACCAAACAATAAGACTGCCCAAAATATTTTTGACTCTTTCTGCAGAAGAAACTACTAAAGGAGCTTTTTATAATGATTTCAAGAAAAATCTACTAAATACAAAAAACGGTTTAAGCCGTTTTTTTATACTCAATTCCAGCCGATTTTATGATAAAATTCCCTCTAAATTTACAATTATTTCTCTTAATTCTTTTTCAAGAATTTCAGGACTAGCAGTGATGCTCATTAGTAGAGTATTTAAAGATTGCTCAAATTGATTAGGAAGAAGATTCGCATGCGCTGCTGCATACGACATCATTCTCTTTTCGCCGGGGTGGGTCAATTCATTAACTGCAAAAATAATGTCAAAATAGGATTCTAAAAAAGCTGTAACACGGTGATTAACGCTAACAAAGTCTTTTCGTTTTGCTGCTTTTAGAATCTGCGTATCGTAGGACGGCAAATGTCCGGTTAACAAATTAAAATTTCGTGAAATGATGTTGTCTTTTAATTTTTGAGGAAAAGGAACGTCAAACCGTTTTTTCAATTTTCCTAACTCTCCATTGGAATCATAAAGAACCTTGCAGGTTTTTAAATTGTGCCAGAAGCAGGTGGTGTAGCCATTTCCTGCTCGGCACTTTTCGACAACATTTTCAATATCTATCGCAAAATCACGAATGTTCCGATAAAGAATATCAATATCAATACCATTATTTAAAGTACAGTCGTCTTCCAATTCCCAAAATTGATTGCTTATTTCCATATAAGAACAATATTGGGTCAAAATCAACTTCCGACTGTCTTCATCTGGAATGCTCGTGCAGTAAATATATAAATCATAGTCCGAAGTCTCATCATAAGTTTCTCCGCTACGAGATCCGCCTAAAGCAATCGCTGTCACTTCTGGTAAATTGGAAAATGCTTTCCAAAGTTGTGTAAAAACTGTCATTTTCTCCTCCGATATAAAACTTTTCCTTATTATACATTATATTGCTACAAGAAAAGACTCCTAAACTTCAATTTAGGAGCTTTTCACGTCTTATCGCACTTCTGCACCAAGCGTTTCTTCAAGAGACTTTTGGATTTTTTCCATATAACGAGCTACTTCCTCATCTTCCAGAGTATCCTCTGGATTTTGGAAAGTCAAGGTATAGGCCATTGACTTCATACCAAGTCCCAGTTTTTCACCTGAGAAGACGTCAAATAATTTGATATCTGTCAAGCGTTTCACACCAGCAGCCTCAATAGCTTCAACGACTTCTTTGTGACTGATTTCTGCTTTCAGAAGCAGTGCTATATCACGTGTTACAGCTGGGAATTTGGTAATTTCTACAAATGGTTTTGCTGGTTGAATAGCTTGTTCAATCGCTGTCAAGTTGATTTCTGCTACATACGTTTCTGGGATATTATAATCCTTAGCAGTTACTGGATGAACTTGACCGACAAAACCAACGACTTGTCCGTCTAGTGAAATAGTCGCTGTACGACCTGGGTGCATACCAGCTAATGCTTGTGTCGCTGTGTACTCTACTTTTAGACCCAGACGGTCAAAAAGTGCTTCCAAAATTCCTTTTGCATAAAAGAAATCAACTGGTACAGCTGGAGTTTGAAAATCCTTTTCAGTAACCAAACCTGTCAAAGCAAAGGCAAAGCTGTTGATTTCAGTTGGCAATTCTTCCTGTGGATTCCCCGTTTGCTCGAAGACTTTTCCGATTTCATACAGAGCCAAGCCCTTATTTTTACGTGCTACATTATAGGCAACAGTATCCAAAATGCCAGCTACCATATTTTGACGAAGAACGCTGCGATCTACTGTCATCGGCCACATCAGCTCTGTCAAGTTACTTGGATTAGTGCTAAATTGCACAGCTTTTTCAGGAGTAGTCAAAGCATAGGTGATAACTTCTGTCAAACCAGCACCTTCTGCAACTGTACGAACTTTGCGACGAAGTTTTTGGGTTTCTGTCAATTGACCAGCTGTTCCGTCACCTTTTGGAAGAGTTGCTGGTAATTTATCATAACCATAGATACGCGCAATTTCCTCATAAAGGTCTGCTTCAATGTGAATGTCCCAACGGCGACGTGGTACGCTGACCGTGAATTTCTCTGCATCGCCAGTAAGACCAAAACCAAGGCGACGGAAAACATCTTCAATATCTGTATAGGTTAATTCCGTTCCAAGTACACGATTGACATCTGATAATGTTGAAACAACTTCAACATCTGATGTGTCCACTTGACCCGCTGAGACGATACCGGCTTGTACCGTTGCACCTGCAAGGTCTGCAATCATGCTAGCCGCAGCATCTAGAGCTTCTGTTACTGTCGCTAGGTTAATTCCTTTTTCAAAACGAGAGGATGATTCTGAACGAAGATTGAGACGTCCGCTCGTCTTACGAATGGAAGTTCCGTCAAAAACTGCTGCTTCAAGCACTACACGGCTTGATTGAGAAGAAATTTCCGTTGCAGCTCCACCCATGACACCAGCAAGAGCGACTGGCTTATCTGCTACCGCAATCACAAGATCGCTCGTTTCTAATTCGCGCTCTTCGTCATCAAGAGTTACTAATTTTTCGCCCGTACACGCTTCACGCACCACAATTTGATTGCCCTCAAAAGTATCTAAATCAAAGGCGTGCATTGGTTGTCCAAAGTAAAGTAGAATATAATTTGTCACATCTACCACATTGTTGATAGGACGAATCCCTGCATTCATAAGCAGATTTTGAAGCCATTGCGGACTTGGAGCAATGGTTACATTTTCCAAAATACGTGCTGCATAAAAAGGAGCCTTGTCCGTTTCAATCGCAACAGAAAGTTGTTCTCCAGCTTGCTCTTGTGTTTCCAACAACGGAAAATCTTTAAAATGAACCGACTTGTCGTAGATAGCTGCTACCTCATACGCTACTCCACGCATTGAAAGCGCATCTGCACGGTTCGGCGTGATAGAAAGCTCAATAATTTCATCATCCAAGTCAAGATAAGGAAAAACGGAATCCCCCGGTACAGCTTCTTCTGGCAGGATTTGAATACCATCGGAAAATTCTTTTGGAACAACCGAGTCCGAAATGCCTAATTCTCCAAGGGAACAAATCATTCCAAGGGATTCTAACCCACGGATTTTTCCCTTTTTAATCTTGTAATTATCTGCAATACGAGCTCCTGGAAGAGCTACCATAACCTTGATTCCTGCTCGTACATTTGGAGCGCCGCAAACGATTTGTCGAAGCGCTTCTTCGCCAACATTCACTTGACACACATGTAAGTGCGTCTCAGGAACCTCTTCACAGCTGACCACTTCACCAACTACAATTTTTGACAATCCCTCAGCAGGAGAACTGACCCCTTCTACTTCAATCCCTGTCGTTGACATTTTTTCAGCTAATTCTTCACTCAGAACAGTTACGTCAACTAGTTCTTTTAACCATTTATAACTTACTAGCATAATTCATCTATATGAGTGCATAGAAATCTTTGAGAACTACTGTTTCTGCTCAAAAATTTTGCCTCATATTACTTCCTTTCTTTTTGAGGCTGGGACAAGTACCCAAGCCAAGTGCTTTTTCGCTTAATTTAATTCTTTCCGAATGAGCCAGTCAATATCAACCGTTTCACCAGTCGCATACTCATGCTCACTAAAACGTTCAAAACCATATTTAAAGTAAAAGTTTTGCGCTTTGAAATTCTTTTCCCAAACACCTAGCCAAATCCACGAAAACTTTCGTTTAGTAGCTTCTTGCATGGCAAAATTAAACATTTCCTTGCCAAAGCCCTGTCCTTGATAAGGTTTCAAAACATAAATCCGATGAACCTCAAAAGCATTCTCCATTGAGTGTTCTGATTCCACTGGCTCAGTCTGTGCTTGCCCCCAGTTAAATTTGAGAAAGCCAACAATCTTTTCTTTCTCATCTAGTGCAAAATAAGTCTCCGACTCTACTTGCACCAAATCCTTCTGAATCTGCTCAAGGGAGAGTTCATGAGTAAAATAATCTTGCATATCTTCCACTTTGATATAAGGGCCGAAAGTTTCTTGATAGGTTTGCACTTCCAGTTCTCGTAGAACTTCAGCCTGTTCTTCTTTTACTTTTACTAACATAGCATTTATTTAAATTGTTCTGAAAAACGAACATCACCTTGATAGAAGCCACGAATGTCATTGATACCGTAGCGCAACATAGCCACCCGTTCTTGACCCAGCCCAAAAGCAAAACCAGAATAAACATCAGCATCAATGCCACTCATTTCAAGGACGCGTGGGTGTACCATTCCAGCTCCCATAATTTCAATCCAGCCAGTCTTTTTGCAGACATTGCATCCTTGCCCACCGCATTTAAAGCAAGAAACATCCACTTCAACAGACGGCTCTGTAAATGGGAAATAAGACGGACGCAGACGAATACTGCGGTCTTCTCCAAACATTTTTTGCACAATGAGCTGCAATGTTCCTTGAAGGTCTGCCATAGAAATATTTTTCCCGACAACCAAACCTTCAATTTGATGAAATTGATGAGAATGCGTCGCATCGTCCGTATCCCGTCTGAACACACGCCCTGGCGAGATCATTTTCAGAGGGCCTTTAGAAAAATCATGAGCGTCCATAGCACGAGCTTGAACTGGGCTGGTGTGAGTACGCAGCAAAATTTCTTCTGTAATGTAAAAAGTATCCTGCATGTCACGCGCTGGGTGATCTTTTGGTAAATTCATCCGCTCAAAGTTGTAATAGTCTGTTTCAACTTCAAAACCATCTACGACTTGATAGCCCATGCCAATAAAAATATCTTCAATTTCTTCACTTGTTTGGCTAAGAACATGACGATTCCCAGCAGGAATTTTCCGACCAGGAAGGGTGACATCTACTGACTCCCTCGCCAACTGATTAGCAACTTTTTGCTCTTCTAGTAGCTTTGCAGATTCTTCAAAAGCAGCGGTCAACACATCTCGTGCTTCATTGACATGCTTCCCGATAATCGGACGCATATCGGCAGAGACGTCTTTCATTCCTTTTAAAATCTCTGTTAAAGAGCCTTTTTTCCCAAGAACAGAAACTCGTAGATTTTGCATTTCTTTTTCATTTTCAGTCGAGATTTTTTTCAACGACGCCAGCGTTTCTTCTCTAAGCTTATTTAATTGTTCTTCAATGGTTGACATAATTCCTCCAAATATAAAAACCGCATGCCAAACTCCATAAGCGGAGCGTTGACACGCGGTACCATCCGTTTTTATCTGGTTTCCCAGACCTTAATTCTCAATCCTATTGCAAGTGAATTCACCTAGTTTTCATCTAAAGAGCTCTCAGTCTCTGGCTCTTCTCCCTGTCAAACTTCCCCTAGGCTACTAGTCTTGCGGATTCTTATTTAATTAGTTGATATTATACCAAATTTTATAGGACTTGTAAATAGACCTTGTTTAAAAATGCAATCACACTCGACACACATTACATGCAGTAGTCAAGTCTATACTAACTCGCTCAAGTATTCGTAGCGCTCATATTTCTCCAAGAGTAAATCGTTTTTACCATCCAGCTCTTTTTGGAGTTCAGCGAGTCGACCGAAGTCCGAAGCATATTCCTGCATTTCCCGCTCAATAGCTGCAATTTTCTCCTCAAGCTTCTCTATATCTCCCTCAATAGACTCCCACTCCTGTTTTTCAAAGTAGCTTAAGCGCTTCTTTTCCGCTCGCACTTTAGCTACTTTTTCCCTTTCCGACTGTTGGGAAATGGCAGAACTCTCTAGCTCAAAAGCTTTTTCATCTAAATAATCCGTGTAATTTCCGAAGTATTCTCTGATAGTTCCCTCTTCAAAAGCTAAAATCTTATCTGCTACTTTATCAAGGAAATACCGATCGTGACTAACAGTCATAACTGGGCCGACAAAGCTTTGCAAAAAGTTTTCCAGCACCGTTAATGTCGCAATATCTAAGTCATTAGTCGGCTCATCCAACAGCAAAACATTCGGCTTTTCCAACAATAACTTGAGAAGATAGAGCCGCTTTTTCTCTCCTCCGGATAATTTTTCAATCAAAGTTCCATGAGTGGAACGAGGAAAGAGAAATTGTTCCAAGAGTTCGGCAATTGATGTCGTCCCCGCAGATGTCTTAACTTCTTCTGCGACTTCCTGCAAGAAATTGATAACGCGTTTGGACTCATCCAACCCTTCAATTTGCTGTGAGAAATAAGCCACACGAACCGTCTCACCAATGATCAGTTGACCAGATTGAGGTGCTAATTTCCCAGCAATCAGATTGAGAAAGGTGGATTTCCCAACTCCATTATCCCCCACAATCCCAATCCGATCTTTATTTTGAACTAACAAATTGAAATGAGAAAGAATCTTCTTGTCACCATAAGCAAAGCCCACATCTTTAAATTCAATCACTTTCTTCCCAATACGACTGGTCTCGAAATTCATTTCTAAGTCTTTCTGAGTCGCTTGATCAGACAAATCCTTTTTCAAATCTTGAAAACGATTGATTCGAGCTTGCTGCTTGGTTGCTCTAGCCTGTGGCTGGCGACGCATCCAGGACAATTCCTGCTTATAAAGCTGTTGTTTTTTATGGAGAAAGGCAGCATCTCGCTCGTCTTGTTCTGCTTTCAAACGGACGTAATCTTGATAATTTCCTTGATATTCAAGCAAATCTCCGCTGTCCAATTCAAAAATCCGCGTCGAAACATGGTCTAAAAAATAGCGGTCATGGGTAATAAAAAGAACTGTCTTTTTGGAATTTTTCAAAAAATTCGTCAGCCATTCGATACTATCAATATCCAAATGGTTGGTCGGCTCATCAAGGAGCAATAAGTCATCGTCTCCTAACAAGACTTGCGCCAATTGCACGCGCCGTCGTAAACCACCCGACAGGTCGCCGACCTTAGCAAATAAGTCGTTCAAACCTAGCTTCGACAAAACAGTCTTAACTTGACTTTCAATTTCCCAAGCTTGAAGAGCATCCATTTCAGCCATAATTTTCTCTAAACGAGATTGATTGCTTTCATCATAGCTAGACAGCAATAGCTCATACTCACGAATGAGCTGCATTTCTCGCAGATTGCTAGATAAAACCGTATCTAGTACCGTTTTGTCGTCATCAAAGTGCGGTTCTTGGGTTAAGTAGCCAATCTTATAGCCCGATTTAGCAGAAAAAGGATTGACATCCCCGTCAAATCCAGATTTTCCAGATAGGACATTCAAAAGAGTCGTTTTTCCAGTTCCATTGACCCCAATCAAGCCAACCCGATCCAAACCATGAATAATAAAGGAAATATTTTTAAAAACAGTCTTATCTCCCACCGTTTTAGTCAACTTTTCAACAATAAAGTCACTCATCTTCTCTCCTCTACAAAAGCTAAAATAGCCTCCAGACGGTTGTCCAAGACACCATTCACAATAGCTATCTCAATCTCAGTCAAGAGCTGTCCTAAAGCAGGCCCCGGCTTAAAACCAAACTCTTTGATTAACAGGCCACCATTGACGACAATTTCATGTTTATCATGAATCGTTAGTGAATCATAAGTAGAATGAATCTTTTCAAAGTCAACAGCTAATCCCTGTGCTTGACGAATTTCTTCTGCTTGTATCATCAGGTCCAGTTCAAAACGATAGCATTCTTCCTTATCCAGAAAATGCCTTTGGCGAATATTATAAATCGTGACAATTTGCTCTACGCGCTTTTGAAATTCATTTGAAGTTTTCCAATGCTTGAGGAATTTTTTAACATTTTTTACTTGAAGAGTCATTAAAAGAGTAGCCCAAGCTTGCTCTGAACTCGTAAATTGAAAATCTGCTTTAACATCAAACATCTTTTCCAACTGAGATTGGCTGCTGCGCATGTCAGGCAAATAGTCTGTTGCGCCACTGGCAAGCAGACTTTTCAATCCTTTACGCCAATAAGACGCTGTCAGTAGTTTGTCAAATTCAATGAAAGTCCGCTCTACAGAAATTTTTTCTAATAGTGGTGCACACAGTTTCATAGCCTGAAATGTATCTGTGTCCAAATCAAACCCTAAAGCTGCCTGAAAACGAAATCCTCGCATAATGCGCAAGGCGTCTTCGTTGAAACGTTCCGAAGGTATTCCTACAGCACGTAAAATCTGATTTTCTAAATCAGCTAACCCTTCAAATAAATCAATCACATTCCCTGCTTCATCCAAAGCCAAAGCATTGATCGTGAAATCGCGCCGTTTTAAATCTTCTTTTAGAGAACGAACAAACGTGACATGGCTAGGTCTGCGATAGTCTACATAGATATCCTCTGTCCGAAAAGTCGTCACTTCATATTCATGATTGTCCTCTAAGACTAAAACTGTCCCATGCTCAATTCCGACATCAATCGTTCGCTCAAAAATACGTTTGGTTTCTTCTGGATAACTAGAACTTGCAATATCCACATCATGAATCGGTCGATTCAATAAAGCATCGCGGACTGAACCACCGACAAAATACGCTTCAAAGCCGGCATTCTTAATCTTCTTTAATACTGGTAAAGCCTCCTGAAATTCAGAAGGCAGATTTTCTAATCTCATAATAAATATTCCAATCCGTAGACAAGCTCTTTTTTCTTGACCACTTCCTTAATACCTAAATTCACCCCCGTCATGAAAGACTTACGATCGTACGAATCATGACGAAGTGTCATTCCTTCACCTTGACCGCCAAAGATGACTTCTTGGTGAGCCACCAATCCTGGTAAACGAACCGAATGAATGCGCATGCCGTCCATTTCTGCGCCACGTGCTCCTGCCAATATTTCTTTTTCGTCCATTGCACCCTGATGTTTTTGGGGGCGAACCTTGCTAATCAATTCAGATGTTTTAATCGCTGTGCCGCTCGGCGCATCTTTTTTCTGATCATGATGTAATTCAATGATTTCCACATCTGGAAAATATTTAGCTGCTTGCGTTGCAAATTGCATCAAAAGAACCGCTCCCACAGCAAAATTAGGAGCAATCAAGCCTCCTAGCTCTTTTTGCCGAGAAAACTCAACTAACTCTTTGATTTCATCCGATGTAAATCCAGTCGTTCCGACCACAGGTGCAAAGCCCTGCTCTAATGCAAAACGAGTATTTTCATACGCTACTTTAGGAGTTGTAAAATCAACCCACACATCCGCTTCTACACCACTCAAATCTTCTTTCTGATTAAAAACGGGAACACCAGCTACTTCTTTTTCTGGAGTAAGTGGGTCAAGCAATCCAACGAGCTCTAATACAGGATCTTCTGTCACCATGTTATAAGCAGCTTGTCCCATTTTTCCTTTGAAACCAGCAATAATGACCTTTATACTCATGGAATTCTCCTTAAATAATCGGAATATAGGCTAAGGCAATACTTCCAGCGCCCAAGTGAGTTCCAATCACACTACCAAATGTCGCAATCGGAATCTCTCCGGAAACACCATCTTCTAACAATAATTGATGTAAATGTTCTGCTTTTTCCAGTGCATTTCCATGAATAATCATCACTTGGTAATTTCCTTGTGCAGTTTGCTCTTTGACAATCTCAATCAGGCGTTTCGTAGCTTTTTTCTCGGTACGAATCTTTTCATAAACCTCAATGACGCCCTCGTCATTAAAGTAAAGAATCGGTTTGATACTGAGCAAGTTTCCCAGAATTGCAGCGCCATTCGACAAACGACCGCCTTTCACCAAATGATTTAAGTCATCTACCATGATAAAAGCGCCAATTCCCTTGATTTGAACGTCAAGATTGCTTAAAATTTGCTCAAACGCTAACCCTTGTTCAGCCCAGTTCAAAATATGCTCCACCATCATTCCAAGCGGCGCACTTGTGATTTTTGAATCTGGAAAAATAATTTCTAAACTTGGAAATTCATCTTTCAAATACTGGATATTTTGATAAAAGCCAGAAATGCCACTCGATAAAAACAGTCCAATGACATGAGTATAACCTTGCCCTTCTACTAAAGACAGAGTGTTCACTAAGCTGGCGATACTCGGTTGGCTAGTCTTTGGCAATTCACTAGAGGCTGCCATTTTTTGATAAAATTCGCTAGCAGAAAGATTCTTTCCTTCGATGTACTCAACCCCGTCAATACTAACGGGAATATCTAAGATAAATAAATGCTCATTTTCGATGACTTTGCTATCCAAATATGCTGACGAATCAGTAATTACGGCTAATTTCATGCATTAAAACTCCAAATTGATACCTGGTAAATCCAAGGCGATTTCTGTTACTTCATAGGTCAAACGATTTAATATGGACAAACTTGGACGAGCAAGTTGTTCTACTTCGTCCTGCTCAAATTCACTTGGCTCATTGACAATTTTCCCCATGATATGGTTGACTTGTGAGATTGTCCCACTAATTACAAAAGCATCAAAGACAATCATAAAGCTCACAATTACAACGATAGAAGTTACTTGTCCTTCTTGATCTTGATTTAACAATTGAAAATTGACATCCACTTTTGTTTCTGGGGTTCCGTTTTCTTTTTCCCACTCTAAATTACGTGCGTCATAGTGATATTGACTGACAAATTCTTTTTCGCGTTGTAATTCCATTTCATTTCTCCTCAAAATATGCGTTATTAAAATTATAACATATTTTCCAGCGCCTGACTATTTTAATCAGTATGAAAATCATCTCCTTTCAATGTTTCTTTTAGATTAAAAAAGGAGCTAGAGAATTTTTCTCCAACTCCTAGAACGATGAAACTCATCATTATTTATTCAATGGTTTGCGAAGCGCTCCGAATAACACACCACTTACAATTGCGCCAATCAAGATGAAGATGATATAGAGAAGAGCATTTGAAGTAAGTGCAATAACGAAGATACCTCCGTGTGGTGCCATGAGTTTAATACCAGCCATGCCGACAAGTGCGCCTGCTAAAGCTGAACCAACCATAAAGCTTGGAATGGCACGGGCAGGGTCAGCAGCACCAAATGGAATAGCACCTTCAGTGATGAAGGATAGTCCCATAACAATGTTTGTCAAGCCTGAATTGCGTTCTTCTTCTGTGAATTTATCTTTGAATAGAAGGGTTGCGACAAAAACTGCAAGAGGTGGAACCATACCACCAGCCATAACCGCTGCCATTACAACTGAACCACCTGTTGAAACAGTTGCTGCAAGAGTTCCTGTACCAAAGATATAAGCCGCTTTGTTGAAGGGACCGCCCATATCAATAGCCATCATACCACCTACAACGAGTCCAAGGAGGACAGCTGAACTACCAGATAAGCCTTCTAGGAAACTATTCAAGCCAGTATTGATAGCTGCCATTGGAATATTCACCAACAACATCAAGAAGCCAGTTAGCAAGGTTCCCAACAGTGGATAAAGTAGAATGGACTTGATACCCTCAAGCGACTTTGGAAGACCACTCAAGGCTTTTTTAAGGAAGTTTACAACGTAACCTGCAAGGAAACCACCCACTAGAGCTCCAAGGAAACCAGAAGGTACACCAGCAAGTGCAAGAGTTGCTTTCCCACCTTCAGCAAATGGAATTTTACCAAAAGCAAGACCTGCTGAAGCCATACTACCTGCTACAAAACCTGGTGCTAAACCTGGCTTTTCAGCGATAGAATAAGCAATATAACCAGCCAGTACAGGAAGCATAAAGCCAAAGGCCAAACCACCAATATTCTTAAACATTGCTGCCAACTCATGATAAGTACCGAGATTTGCCAATTGACCTTTTGGCACTCCCATTGCTTGGTCAATCAAGAATGCCACCGCAATCATGATACCACCACCGATAACGAATGGAAGCATTTGGCTAACACCACTCATCAAGTGTTTGTAGAATCCACCTGCTGCATTTGTTGAAGAGGAGGCAGCTTTTTTATTGGCTGCATGATACACTTCTGCTTTTCCTGATAGTGCTAAGTTAATCAACTCTTCTGTCTTACGAATACCGTCAGCAACCGGGCGGTTAATCAATGGCTTGCCGTCAAATCGATCCATTTCCACAGCTTTATCAGCCGCAATAATAACCGCTTTTGCTTTTTGAATATCTTCTGCGGTCAATTTGTTTCCGATACCACTAGCACCGTTGGTTTCAACCTTGATACCAACTCCCATTTCAGCAGCTACCTTTTGAAGAGCTTCTTGCGCCATATAAGTATGCGCAATTCCTGTTGTACATGCTGTTACCGCAACAAGGAAATCACCATCTTTGGTTGCTGGTGCTACCGTTGCGGGCTCTGCTGCTTTATCAGACGCTTGGTCAAATAACGCAATCACTTCGTCTGGTGAAGTCACTTGACGAAGTTTATCTGCAAATCCATCTTTCATCAGATATTGGGACAATTCTGCAAGTGCAGCCAAGTGAGTATCATTCGCTCCTTCTGGTGCAGCAATCATGAAGAACAAATCTGTCGGTTGCCCGTCTAAACTTTCATAATCCACACCCTTGTTTGATTTTGCAAAAAGAACGGTTGCTTCTTTGACTGCCGCATTTTTACTGTGTGGCATGGCAATCCCGTCCCCTAAGCCTGTTGAGGTTAAAGCTTCACGAGCCAAGATTCCTTCTTTGAATGTTTCAAAATCCGTCACATAACCACGGTCAACTAAACGATGAATCATTTCATCAATAGCAGCTGTTTTTTCAGTTGCTTGTAAATCAAGCAACATCACATCTTTTCTCAGTAAATCCTGAATTTTCATATTTTTTCTACCTCTACTTTTTCATATGTTTCGTTAATAAAAGCGGCTGTTGCCAAATCATCAGAGAAAGTCGTTGCCGTTCCGCAAGCCACTCCCCATTTGAAGGCTTCAACAGCATTTCCTGAACGAACAAATTCGCCAGTAAAGCCTGCAACCATTGAGTCACCAGCTCCAACAGAATTTTTCACGATTCCCTTGATTGGTTTTGCAAAATAAGCTCCGTCCTTTGTTACCAAAAGCGCTCCATCACCTGCCATAGAAATAATGACATGTTGCGCACCTTTGGCTAGAATTTCACGAGCATATTTCTCAATCTCATCCAGCTTTTCCAGCTTCACTCTGAAAATATCACCAAGTTCATGGTTATTCGGCTTAACCAATAATGGCTGAAACTCTAGTGAATCAATAAGTGTTTGTCCCTCGAAATCACAAACGACTTGTGCTCCAGTTTGCCTCGTCAGACTAATTAACTCTTTATAGACGACATTGCCTAGATTTTTATTGCTTGACCCTGCAAAGACAACTGTATCTTTCTCTGAAAGCCCTGAAAGAATATCTTTTAAGGCTGCCAATTGCTCTGGTGAGACAGTCGGACCCGTTCCATTGATTTCTGTCTCAGCGTCTGCTTTAATCTTAACATTGATACGCGTATCCTCTGACACTTGGACAAATTTAGTCGCAATCGCTTCATTTTCCAAGGTATCAGTAATAAATTTTCCAGTAAAGCCACCGATAAAGCCAGTTGCTGTATTGTCAATTCCCAAACGTTTGAGTACACGACTGACGTTGATGCCTTTTCCACCAGCAAATTTATCATCGCTCTCCATACGATTCACGCTTCCAACATTGACCTTATCCAAACGGACAATATAGTCAATAGAAGGGTTAAGCGTAACAGTATAAATCATACTTCAATAACCTCCGTTTTTTCTTTTATCTTTTCCAATTGCTCATTGGCACAAGCACTGGTAATAATACTTGCACGTTTGATAGGTGCGACTTTCACGAAAGAGGTCTGACCGATTTTTGAGGCGTCAGCTAAGATATAAGTCTGTTTGGCGTTTTCAAGAATCTCTCGCTTGACTGCTCCTTCTTCCATATCAGGCGTTGTATAGAAATTTTCATCAATCCCATTCATACCAATAAAAGCTTTATTGAAATTCAACTGACCGATTTGGTTCAAAGCAACACCACCGATACTAGCATCCGTTGAGCTTTTGACAACCCCTCCGATAATAACCGTTGGAATGTTTTTCTCAACTAATTTTGTAGCATGGTGAATGGAGTTGGTCACAACCGTCATATGTTTGCTTGAAAGCTCATTGATTAACAATTCATTTGTCGTTCCAGCATCAATAAAAATGACATCCTGTTCTTGTATCAATTCCGCTGCTTTTTGAGCAATTCGTAATTTATCTTGAACGTTTTTGATAGATTTTTCTTGATTGCTTTCTTCCTCTTGAAGAAAATGAATGCTTTCTGCTCCACCGTGAATCCGACGCAGTTTTCTTTCATCTTCCAATTCATCTAAATCTCTGCGCACTGTTGATTCAGACGTATTTAACAAACGAACTAAGCTATCCAGAGAAACAACTTGATGACGATTGATTTCTTCTAAAATCACCTGTTTGCGCTCTGATTTTAAAATAATTCCACCCCTTCCTGCAATCGTTTACAGATTCATTATACACCATTTTATTTCAAAGTCAAGCATTTTCTTTCAAAAACTATCACCTTTTTAATAAAATAGCAAAATGCAATAAGAAAAGGCTGACATTATCATTCAACCTTTTTTATACTATTATACTGTCGCTTTGATTGCTGCTTCAACAGCTGCTTTTTCTTTGTCAATCAAATCAATACGAGCGGAAATTTCTTTGATTCCCATGCTGATGTTACGGCTGATAGCCAAGTCAGACAATTGTGGTTCAAAGAAGGCTTTGTATTCTGCCAAGCGTTCACGCGTTTTAAAGATATTTGCTGGATAAATGACAAATTTATCAAAGCTCATATCTCCACCGAGAGCTGCCTTGATCCAATCCCAGTTTTCACGCGCCCAAGTCCAAATCGTTCCCTGAGTAAAATCATGTTGTAAGAAAGTAAAATACCAACTCATGGCCAAGTCTTGTGGCTTCACAACATCTTTATTTTTCCATTCTTTTAAAAGACGTGTCAATGTTGCTTCACTCTTCGTATAAGACAGAGCCGAAGCCAATTGACGTTGGAAGTTACCATCAACCGTTGCAATGTAGGTTGCTAGATAGTTATCAGTCAATTCTGCTGTCTCATGGTGTTTGATTTGGTTAATCAAAATTTGCAAACGAGTGGCTGCTGGAAGTTTTTCCAAGTTTTCTTGATGTGCTTCAAAAATTTGGCTAGCTTTTTGACTCGCTTTTTCATCATCAGCCGCAATCATATTCGCTACAACAATTTGACGAACCAATTCATCTTCGTCTGTTTCACCGTCTTTCGCTTCAAATCCAAGTCGGTCAAAGTTAGCTTGATTCAGCTTAACGAGTAATTTCTTGAAAGCAACCTCTGTTTCTGTCCCTTCGTCCACAAAAGTCTTCAAACTAGTTAGCACAGACTTCACTGCAGATACTACAAGATAAGATCTTTCATTGGTCAATTTTTTAACCACTGGAATCAAGTCTGCAAATGAAACGAAACCAGCTTCAGCCAACAAACGACGTTCTTGCACCACTTGCAACTTACTTGTATTATCCAAGTCCGTAATAGTTGCTAAAATATTATCCAACAATTCCCCTTGATAATCAGTAATGTAATGCGCCGTATTTTCTGTATTGAAACGAAGTGCTCCTTCATTTTGCGCTGCCAGAGCTGCATAATTTGGAATTTCAAGCGTTTCGGTTTCTAAAGTATCTGGAATACCAGTCCAATTACTATTCAATGGTACAACCCATAGACGACCTTTTTCTTCTTTTTCACCAATAAAGAATTGTTTTTGAGAAATTTTGAGAGTGTCATTTTCCACAATCGCTGTCAAAACAGGATAGCCTGGTTGTTCTAGCCACGAATCCATAAAGGCTGCCACATCACGTCCTGAAGCTGCACCGAGAGCATTCCACAAGTCACGACCAATCGTATTACTGTATTGGTGTTTAGCAAAATAAGCATTCAAACCTTTTGCAAAAGCTTCATCTCCTAACCAACGACGAAGCATGTGCATGAGACGACTTCCTTTGGCATAGACAATTGCTGGGTCAAACAAGGTATTGATTTCGTCTGGATGTTTTACTTCCACATGGACAGATTGAACACCGTCAGTCGCATCCCGTTTTAGAGCCAGAGGAACGCCACTTGTTTGGAAGTCCTCAAAAATGTTCCAAGTCGGCTCAATAGCGTTCACACAGACATATTCCATCATATTAGCAAAACTTTCATTGAGCCAAAGGTCATCCCACCATTTCATTGTAACCAAATTACCAAACCATTGGTGAGCCAATTCGTGAGCAATCACAAGAGCTACTTGCTGACGGCTTGTAACAGTTGAATTTTCATCTACTAAAAGATAAACTTCACGATAAGTGACCAAGCCCCAATTTTCCATAGCTCCTGCAGAAAAGTCTGGCAAAGCTACATGCAGAGATTGAGGAATCGGATATTTTACTCCGTAGTATTCTTCATAAAAATCAATAGAGCGAACTGCAATATCTAAAGCAAATTCCAAATTTGAAACAGGGTGAGCTTTGGTAGAGTACACGCCGACCAAGGTACCATTCTTCGTTTTTGCTGTAACACCCTGTAAATCACCAGCCGCGAACGCCAAAAGATAAGACGACATGCGAGGAGTCGTTGCAAACTTCCAGATGCCAGTTGCTTTTCGATTTTCTACATCAACTTCTGGCATGTTTGAAAGTGCGATTTCTCCTGCTTCTTGGTCAAATTTCAAAGAAAGGTCAAATGTAGCTTTTGCTTCTGGCTCATCTACACTTGGAAAGGCTTCACGTGCAAAATGACTTTCAAATTGAGTAGAAAGAACTTCTTTTTTGACTCCATCAACAGTATAGTAAGAAGGATAAATCCCCGTCATATTATCTGTAATTTTACCTGTATAAGTCAGCGTTACTTCAACAACCCCTGCTTGACCAAGCTCAACGTAAACTGCTTCATTTTCATTATCTACAGAGAAAGGACGAGCTTCGCCAGCTACCTCAACGGACTGGATTGTCAAATCCTTCTGATGAAGAGAAATTTTTTCACCTTTTGCTTCTCCGCTAATGCTGACCTTACCTGTGAACGTTTTTTGCTCCCGATTCAAATCTAAAAAAATATCATAATGTTCTGGAACAAATGTTTCAATAAAATGTGCAACTGCTTGCATGTATGTCTCCTTAATAATATAATCTGTAACTATTGTAACATAATTCACGTGTCCTAACACAATTTCTCTATCGTTTTCCTCATTTTGTGATAAAATAGAAATACGTTACTATTTTAAGGAGAAATCATGTCTGAAATTTTTGATATTACGATTGTTGGCGGGGGGCCTGTGGGTCTTTTTGCTGCTTTTTATGCTCATATGCGTCAAGCAAAAGTGAATTTGATTGATTCGCTGCCTCAGCTCGGTGGACAGCCAGCTATTCTCTATCCTGAAAAGAAAATTCTGGATGTTCCTGGTTTTACCAATCTAACAGGTGAGGAATTGATTGAGCGTTTGATTGATCAAGTAAAAACATTTGAAACAAGCATACATCTCAATGAGACTGTATTAGATATTGAAAAAAATGATGAATTATTTACCTTAACAACTAGCAATGGGAAGCACATTTCAAGAGCCATTTTGATTGCTATGGGAGGTGGTGCTTTTAAACCACGCTCACTTGATTTGGACAATGTAGACCAATTTGAAAACATTCACTATCACGTGTCAAATATCAATCAATACGCTGGACAAAATATTGTTGTTCTAGGAGGTGGTGATTCTGCAGTGGATTGGGCACTTGCTTTTGATAAAATCGCTCCGACACATATCATCCATCGTCGAGACACCTTCCGTGCTTTAGAACATAGTGTCAATGAACTAAAAGCTTCTACTGTCACGATTAAAACACCATTTATCCCAAGTCAACTTATAGGTGAAGGAAACAAACTCACTCATCTTGAAATCACTAAAGTGAAAAGCGATGAAATGGAGCTCTTGCCGCTTGATCAGCTTTTTGTCAATTATGGCTTCAAATCATCTGTTGGAAACTTGAAAAAATGGGGACTAGAACTCAATCGCCACAAGATTATCGTCAATAGCAAACAAGAAACTTCTGTCGCAGGTATCTATGCTGCTGGAGATTGCTGTAGCTACGACGGAAAGATTGATTTGATAGCCACAGGACTAGGCGAAGCTCCTACAGCTATCAACAATGCTATGAAATATATCTATCCCGACCAAAAAATACAGCCAAAACATTCAACCAGTCTTTAAAAAGCAAAAAACTTGAAGTTCTCAAAAGAGCGCTTCAAGTTTTTTATATGTGCTTATTTCACGCTATCCATTTTTTCTCGGCAAGCCCTTTCAATGAGATCGAGTTTTTCAACACTTTCCTTTTCGTCTTTACCAATTGAATAGATGTATAGTTTGATTTTAGGTTCTGTACCTGACGGTCTGAGTGCATACCATGAACCATCTTTAAAGTAATATTTCAAGCAGTTTTGTTTTGGAAAATCAAGATAGCCATCTTTAAAGTCAATCACTTTTTCAAGTTCCATTGCTCCAACTGTTGTCAACGGATGTTCTCTAAATTCTTCCATCATGCGACCAATTCGCTCTTGACCTTCTACACCTTCTAGCTCAAGCGAAACTTGTCTTTCATTATAGAAGCCAAACTCTGCATAAATATCATTTAAAACATCTAACAAAGTCTTCCCTTGTTTTTTAAAGTAAGCAGCCATTTCTACAATCATCATAGAAGCACTGACAGCATCTTTGTCTCTGACAAAAGTTCCATAGCAGAAGCCAATACTTTCTTCATAACCGAACACATAAGTTTTTTCTTTGGTGCGTTCATATTCATTGGCTTTTCCACAGATATTTTTAAATCCAGTTAAAGTCTCAACTGTTTCAATGCCATATTTCTTTGCAATTGCTCTAGATAAATCTCCTGTAACGATAGATTTCACCATGACAGGATTTTCAGGCAAATTGTTGAGGGCATAACGTTGAGAGAAGATGTAATAAGCAAGCAAAGCACCGATTTTATTTCCGTTTAAAAAGATATAATCGCCATTCGCATCTCTTACTTCCAGAGCAACACGGTCACAATCTGGATCATTGGCAATCAAAATGTCACAATTATTTTCTTTTCCAAGCTTTTCAGAGTAAGCAAATGCTTTTGGAAATTCTGGATTTGGATAACCAACTGTTGTAAAATCTGGATCAGGAAATTCTTGTTCTTTTACGACGAAAATATTTTCAAATCCTCTTCTCTTCAGAATTTCTCTGACAGGAATATTTCCTGTACCATTCAAAGGAGTGTAGCCAACTTTGATAGATTTATCAACATCTTCATTGATCGTTAAATTGAGAACTTCTTGGTAGTAATCTTCTTCAACAGATGGATCAATATAATTTGCAAGACCGCTTTCCAAGGCTTCTTCAAAAGGAACGGACTTGATGTCTTCAAAATTCACAATTTCATCCATATGACCTGCAATTTGTCCTGCAATGTCATCTAAAATCTGTGAACCTTCTTCCCAATACGCTTTATAGCCATTGTATTCTTGTGGATTATGACTAGCCGTTACCATGACTCCTGCTTTACAGTGCAATTTTCTAATTGCATACGAGCACATTGGTGTAGGATGAATGCCATTGTAAATATAGGTTTTAATTCCATGAGCAGCCATGATAGAGCAAGTCAATTCAGCAAATTCTTTTGATTTATATCTGACATCATAACTGATTGCAACACCCCTTTTAATCGCTTCTTCACCATGGTCTTTCAAGGTTTCAGCTAATGCTTGGGCTGCTTTTCCTACCATGTATTTATTCATGCGGTTGGTACCAGCACCCAATTTCCCACGAAGACCAGCTGTCCCAAACTCAAGACCCTTGTAGAATCGATCTTCGATCTCAGCTTCATCATCCTGAATAGACAACAAATCAGCTTTCGTTTCTTCATCGAAGAAATCATTGTTTAGCCATTGTTCATAAACTTCTTTGTAGTTCATATAACGACTCCTTTTAATATATTATTTCTCAATAATTCCATTCTATACTACCTTTTCGTTTTTATCAATCCTTTTCCCAATTTTTCTTTAAAACGCTTGCAGTTTTTTAATTTTTTTGCTACTTACAATCATTTTGACATTTTTATATTCTAAATACTCTGTATCAAAACCAACCTAAGCAAATATTCCCTTGGAAAAACGATTGTATTCAGAAACATCTAAAATGGCATCTACCATTTGTCGGCGCATGAGACGAAAGTCACGCGCACCATCCACCATTTCAACTTGACTAATTTTATTGATTAATTGATAAAACATCTTAGCAAAAAAGCTACGAATCGGAGGCTCTCCATCACGAGTTGTCCATCGTGTTCCCACACAATCCAAATCAGGGTTCTTATCCAGCATGGATTTCATTGTGAGTAAAAGTTCCGGAGGATCTTGCAAATCCGCATCCATGACGGTCACCCAATCACCAGTTGCACGTTTGAGACCTGCGTAAAGAGCCGCTTCCTTTCCAAAATTCCTTGAAAAAGAAAGATAATGAACATGTTCATCTACTTGATTTAGGTCGCGTAGAATTTATAAAGTCTATCTTGTGAACCATCATTAACAAAAATATATTCAAACTCTTCGTTCATCTGTGATTCTATTTTTTCCATTTCTGCATAAAACAGTGGAATCGTCTCTTCTTCATAATAACAAGGAATAACTGCTGATATTGCCATTCTTCTCACTTTCTGAATGTTCCTTCTGTTAGAATAGCTCTGACTCGCAACAATCATATTATACCATACCCACATGGCATTCTCTACTATTTCCATAAAGGAGAAACAAGAACTTCTCAACACTATAAATCAAAATATTTTTATTTTATGCCAGCACTTCAGCATTAGAAAAGTAAATTTTACAATTCAAAAATATAATCCACAATTCTCTTAGCCACTTTTTCTGTTGCTTTAGCCATATCTTCTCTAGTCCAAGTATCATTTTGATAATTGACTAGGGATTTTTCAAAGGAGTAACCGCTTTTTGCGTAGGATATGAAATTGCTAAACTGGAATTTAACGAACTAATCTCTTTACTCTTTCAACATAATCATCTGCATGATTTATGCTAATATCTCCATGATAATACCCTTGTAATATTTCAAGTTCACTATTTAGTATTAATTCAGCAATTTTAACTGCCGATTTTTTCATAATAGATCTTTCTTTGCTCCCAACTAGTATTAGAACCTTTGCTCTAGTACGTGATAAAGTATCTTTTAATTCATAACTAGAATTTGACTTCATAAAAGCAATTAAATTATTTTTTGAAATTTTACAAGTATCTTCATAATATAAATCATGTAAACTATTTTTTATCTTTAAATTTTTAAACTGTAATTTTGAAAACCAGCTTTTTTTAGTTAAACCATATGTTAAATTAAATATCGGTTCTATCATTTTATAAGTAAACTTCATTGGAATCACCAAAGCACTTTCAATAACAGCATATTCACATATATTGGGATTCCTAGATAATATTTCTAACAATACTTGTCCTCCTATATAAAATTTATTATTTCTGAAGCATTATTTTCAATAGATAAATTGTAAAATATAGTGCAACAAAAAAACTCATAGTGTTTCATTGGTGTAAACTGTAAGTAACCACACAAACAGAACCCGAGGAAAAACTA